>MDTD01054915.1_pt1 | contig 240023 bp, 210 predicted proteins | sample 811221 | NCBI WGS metagenome assembly MDTD01 (sample SAMN05326646, study PRJNA326480) | marine metagenome | isolation source: seawater | place: Pacific Ocean: South West | collected 2011
ATTCCTCTTTACAATGTTTTGGCTTTCTATCACAGGTTTGGCTTGGCGCCACAAACTGCAAGGAACTTTAGCATAATCTATTGCCTCGGGCTTTAGCCCGGGGCAATAGATTTGCATATAGTGGCTTTAGCCACTAATTTTATCGCACAAGCTCACAAGCTTTTTTTGCATTTTTAAGGCTCCTAACCGTGCATTTTTGGAACGATTTGTGTATCTTATATCATTGAGGCATTATAACCTCTCAAACAAGACAATTTGTCCCTAAACAAAATAATACATATCTTTTTCTTGTTTGATACCTATTTAAATTCATTTACATACCTATCTTATTCCATTTATATACGTATCTTAGTTGCTCAACAACACGTTGTTCGAAGCGAAACTACACATGGTTTGAAGGGAAACTACACGTGATTCCGAGGAAAACTATGCATGGTTCGTAGTAAAACTACACGTGGTTGGGAGCGAAACCACACGTGGTTAAGAAGAGAATCACACGTGGTTTTTGATAAAACTCCTAAAAGACTAAAAGCAGGCACAATCTTGTATCAAATAAATAATAACAACACATGGCAGTATGGTATAAAGTAGTCAGCAAAAGACCAGGAGGAATCGCAGGAAACAGTCCAACGAAATATTACCCGGCTGTGACGAACCGGACAATGATTGATTCACGAGGTATGGCTGAAGAGATCAGTAAAAGAACCAATTTCTCAACAGCTGATGTATTGGGTATGATCGAAACATTGACCCAGCTGGTTCCTGCTATGCTTCAACAAGGGAAAAACATCCGGTTGGATGATTTTGGCACTTTTAGTCTGCACGTATCCGGAGTAGGCAAGGACCAGCCTGATAAAGTAACGAAAAAAGACATCACGAAAGTGAAAATGGCTTTTCTACCGAGTAAATACATCAAAAATAAGCTTAAGATGACGGATTTTGAAAAGCATCATTAGAGCTGGTTGGAGTTGACAGTTTAAATGGAAAAAGATGTAGATTTAGATGGTGTATCTTTTGGAATGGATCAAGTGTATTATGAACTATAACGTTATGTTGAGCTTCATTATGAGAACCGTAATCTTCACCTTTTTACTTTTTGGAGTAGCTGAACTTTTGGCCCAAGACTCAACTTCATTCGAATTCTGGGAACGCAAGATTCTGCAAACTGAGAATTTTGAAAATATGCGAACTGGTATCCAAAGAGATCAATTTGAAGTGCTGAATGACAAAACTCAAATCCCTGAGAGCTTGATTGAACTGCTATCTGAACATGATCCAAGTGAACAGATTCTTGGAATTAGAAATTTGATCAATTTTTCAAACCCTGATGAAAAATATAGGTCAACTGATGTAGTATATGATGCTAAACTACCAAGCAGACAAATAATGCTATTGGCGAAAAATTCAAACCAAATCCTGTTAACATACAAACACGGTGGCATGGGGCATCATCATCATATTTTATGGTGCGAACTGACTAATAACCAAGTCACTGGCTTGTGGATTGGCTATACATTTGAAGATATGTACACCGTGAACGATGTAATTCGAATAACTGACACTGATCCCAAGAAATTGAATACTAACTTGGTGTGTAAATAAATGAAAATGGCAATACTTCCCAGTCACTCGGTGTAGCCGGACTGAGTGAGATTTGGAAATCCCTCTTTATCTATCGTCCAACATACCCTGCGGAACATGGCGGACAGCTTAAAGTTCGGAGTCAGCTTATAATCGATGAATTGAAATGATTTTTGAAAAACTTCAGAAAGTCAAAAAGTATAAAATAGGTCGGTTAGGTTTGATCATTCTCTTTTTAGGGATAATAATTGTTTCAGTATTTGGCAATAAAAAAGGGGCGATAGATTCAATTAGTATTTTTAGTGTTAAAAGAATTTCCATTGATCAGACGGATCATAATTTAAAACTTCATTATGATGACTTTGATTTAGCAAGTCGGCTTAAATTATTGATGAGTACTAAGTACGTATTTCCTCTACAGAGTACTGATGAGTTAGACGAAAATGATTTTCTACGAATGTTTAAGCTTAGTTTTATCACCAAAAAGGATACAGCGGTGTATTATATTAATATGGATAATGCCATAGTGATTACAAATCGATTTTCAGGAGTGTATAAATCTGAATATATGTTGGAAACTATTAACAATATTGTCCGAAGCTACCCACAGGAATGATTTGAAAATCCCTCTTTATCTATCGTCCGACATGTCCTGCGGAACATGGCGGACGGCTTAAAATACTCCTCTATCATAATCAATTACTCACTCTATATTTACAATCGAAGGAAAGCAATACCAACTCAAATTTGCGAAACCAGAGAATAGCCCCACGCTAAGAAAGTATTTCATCATGCAAGATTCAAACCGTGAGCTCTTTAAACCGATTACTATCATTTATTTTTCAACGATTGCTGCTCAGCTCATCAGTCTGGGATTAGGCAGAATAGATACTACATCACATTTTTTATCTAACTTACTCCCAAGCCTCCTCTTCCTCACTATTCTCACAATACCCTCTGCATGGATTGGCATTAAACTCGGACGACTAATAGGGCTGGGTGTTCCGATAATAGATGCTTTGCTGGGAAAAAAGGCTGGTGCCATACGGCAACTAATAAAAGATGTATTGATCGCTTCAATACTGGGGTTTACCATGGGCGCTATACTTCTCGTGATGAGGTTTGTATGTGAACCCTACTTACCTTCCGAAATCCCCAGGCTTGGACACAGAGGCATCGTTGGTGGTCTATCTGTATCTTTTGGTGCTGCAATTGCCGAGGAAGTATGGTTTAGGCTTGGCCTGATGACCCTACTCGTTTGGATTTTCAAATATATTTTATCCCAACAGGTACCTTCAAACGCTGTCTTCTGGGGAGTCATTGTGATTACTTCCACCTGTTTTGGAATAGCGCATTTACCACAGTTAATCTCCTATGAAGCTGGTACTTCGTTTGCTGTTTGGGCCACCTTGCTTGGAAATATCCTTGTCGGTATTTTATATGGTTGGTGCTATTGGAAAAGAAGCCTTATTGCTGCTGTGGTAGCCCACCTCACTGTTGATTTGGTGCTTCATGTCCTATCGGTAACGCTTTAAAGAACGAAAATGAACTGTCCCCCCATACTCGTTGGAGTTTGCAACTTCAACGAATAGAACAGCTGAACGCAGAATAGATAGCAGATGGCAATTAGTTCTTGAATAATTTTGATGAGTGAACGGGATTTGGAAATCCCTCTTTATCTATCATCCGACATGCCCTTCGGAACATGGCGGACAGCTATAAGTATTCATTTTTCTACGAATTTAGCCGTTGCATATCACCAAGTTTTTAGCTAGTTTAGAATTTTATAGCACATGGGAGGTGTATCTGTGCTTTACCTATCGTTATATTAGCCGGTATATGAGAAAGTATCATAATCTACTTCTCTTTGCAATTATCATGATTGTTTTAGGTTGTGCAAAGAAAAATTCTCCAACAACCTCTCAACAAAATGATTCATTCAATAAAAAAGATCCTTTAATTAGAGTGGACGGAGTTGTGATTAATAAGGAGAGGCTTAAGTCAATTGATGAAAATGACATTGATAAAATTGAGGTCTACAAAGGTGAATCAGCAATAGCAAAATATGGTAAGCAAGCTAAGGATGGGGCAATAGATATTTATACCAAATCTTATAAGGAGCTTAGGAAAAAGGAATTCTATAATAAATTACAAGATTATTTAAAAAGTGCAAGTGGAAGTGAGGATGATTTTCTTTTTGTATTAAATGGAGTATTGATTGATGAAACAAACATTGATCAATTACTCGAGCTTGATTATGCCGAAATTGAAATAGTTCAACTTATAACCGAACAGTCGGCCAAAACTATTTATGGTGATCAAGCCAAGCCAAATACTATTTTGGTGACTACAACAAAGAACTAAAAAATACTCTTTTCTCAACATCCGAAGCCATTCAGGCATTGGAGGTGCGTAATTCCCTTACCTCCCACTCCCCTTCACCAACGCCCTCACCTTCCCATTAAATCCTTCCGCATCATGCAGCTCCTCGATATTCATGTGAAACCGGTATCTCCAGACATTCTTAGGGTTTTCAGGCACATTGATCCTTTCGGCATCCATATCGGACCGCATCAATTCAGGGCTTAAGGTAGTCAGATCCTGCAAAGGAATGATCACCCACATGGAGTTAGACTCCATGTGTATTTTCATCAACAGCTCCGCAACGTGTGCATCAATATGAGCCGGGAAATTATCGTTTAACCCAAATATTCCATGGTAAACCCATTCTGACTCTTCCCGGACTTCGTGCCACCATTGCCGTAGCGTAAGCATGTCATGGTTTCCGGTTCCCTTCACACTTAGATAATGTAGATTTTTGAACTGGTGATGATATCTCGGAAAACGCTCCACGTCTAGCTGGAGTATCTGCAGCTCATTCATGAGCGGGCCTACACTCTGAGGCACCATGCCGAGATCCTCCCCACATACCAGCATATCGGACGCATCCCTCAAGACAGGCAGCTTTTTGGAGGCATTTTCTTTCCAAAAGTCATTGTGTCTGTGGTGATAATAATAATCGTGCAGCTCCTTCAGTCTGTGTTTCAGTTCGTCATCAAGCTGTGCATACCGGAAGGTATGATGAAGGTCTATCCTGGGATGGTAAAGCCCTGACTGCTGATCCCTGATAAATAAAACTTCACTTTGCAGCTTAAAGATCTCCTTCCGGAGGAGTTCAAAGACATTCTCTGCCAGCTTTCCTTCCCTAATAAGGGTCCATATCTCCTCGTTGACCTTTTGCTGTGACTTCATCTCCTCGGGAATCACCCAGTCACCATTTTCCTTTCTAAGGAAGAACTTTTCTATCAGATCTCTGTGGTGAAGACTCTCCAATTGCCTTTCATGGATCACCGGCTCACAGTATTCATCTAGATCAAGTTGGATCCCCCTGCTAATGATATCTTCATGAGACAAGGGCAGCGAAGGATAAAAGGTACCCAACAGCCCCTGGATCTGATCAGCAGGCATCTGCCAGATCCTGAAAAATCCGAGGATATGATCCAGCCTGATGATATCAAAGTACTCACTCATCTTTTGTAGCCGTTCAATCCACCAGCTATAGCCATCTTTCTCCATCTCATCCCAGTTGTAGGTAGGGAAACCCCAGTTCTGCCCCGTGGTAGAAAACATATCCGGTGGCGCACCAGCCTGTTGATCCAGATGAAACAGTGCGGGCTTCCTCCAGGCCTCTACCGAATGTCTGAAAATGCCAATAGGGATATCCCCTTTTAAAACAACCCCGTGCTTCCTTCCGTAAGCAGTAGCCGCTTTAAGCTGCTTGTCCAGGTGATATTGGATGTAAAAGTGTACCGCCACATCATCATAGTGCTCCTCATCAGGAGCGGTGAAATCCAGCACCTCATCGTCGGTGAGATAGCTGTACTCACCCCACTGATTGAAGTCGGGAGTTTTGAAACGGTCCCTTAAGCAGGAAAAAGCCGCGTAGTCATAGATCCAGTTTTTATTGGCCGCTAAGAATCCCTTCAGAGTCTCACTCTTTAGAAATTCATCCCGATTTTCGTCGTAACTGTACTTGAAAAAGGCACTTTTCATCTTCATGACCCCTTCATAATCAAACTCCTCCTTGAGGTTGAGGGCCTCAGCTTCTAGAAGAAGTTTATTCCACTTTCGCTTATCTTTCAGGTGGCCAATGGCTTTCATATTCGCATAAACCGGGTGCAACGCATGCACCGAAATGGCTGCATAAGGATAGGAATCCCACCAGGTATGACTTGCCACTGTATCGTTGACGGGTAAGACCTGAAAAACCTTAAATCCCACACTCGCCATCCAGTCTATCATGACCGGAATATCCGTAAACTCACCTACTCCTTCACTGTTGCTGGTCCTCAATGAAAATACCGGTAGGGCTATGCCGGCACCACGCCATAGATCGTCACTAAACCGCACCTGCTCATCATGTACTATATGTCTTCCAGAGTTCTTATTCCAGTATAACCGTCGATTATCTCCTTGCTCCCATTCAAGCATCTTTCCCGTCTCGTCGCACAACACATACTTATACTCAAAAGACTGAATGTTGGTGAGGCACATTTCAATGGACCATTGAGGAAATTTACTGGCTGAAAGTAAAAGGACCTGGTTTTTGTCCCAGGCGCCCAACTCATCCAGACTCCCAAGCACCCCAATTTTATAACCTGAAGGAACATTTACCATCCTCAGGTTGAGACTGAAATTATTAAATAATTCTCCCTTTGGAGGCTTTTCCGGTTTCCGCGCAAAGATCGATTTGAGAAATGGTGCTGAATACAATATGTTATCAAGTGATTGCGGAGATCTCCAGCAGTCAGATACTTCTACCACCTCGTCATCATCAAAAACCTTGATGGTCCTGATGCCAAACTCAACGTCTACTTTATTGTCTTCCCTGATCTCATATCGATATTGAAGCGCATTGGATGCATTTGTATTTACACTCCCGCTCCAACTATTGTCGCCGATTGGCTTGAGTTTATGTGCTGCTCCATCAATGACCAAATACACTTCCTGGCCCCACCTGGTGTGGCATACCACCCTAAAATTAATTTTCATTTATACGCTTCTATTTTTCAATCACACTTTGATCATCATCCGGGTTGAGCCAGTTGTCGGCAGATACGATCTCTCCTGTTGAACCAACTTGTTTGATCATTTTATCATCCACTTTTTTGAGGGGTGTATAACCGGGGTGGTGGGATGGTTTATAAGGGTCATTATGTTTTGTATTGTAACAACAGATCATGGACCATCTGGGGTTGTCAGACCTGTTTTGATCCGATCTATGCAACACATTGGCATGAAAAAAAAGGCAGTCGCCCGGATCCATCTCCACATATACAAGCGGCAATGTCTTTAAGGCGGCTTCGACACGTTCCATGTCAGCACCTGCCTGCTCACTGTTTTTTGCATGTGTAATCCTTCCCAGCTTATGACTGCCTTTGATCACCTGGAGGCATCCATTCTCTTTTGTCGCCTTATCCACAGCAATGAAAGCACTGGCCATATCCGGGTACAGGCATCCATTATCATACCAGTATCCATAGTCCTGGTGCCAGTCCCAGGCACCCCCTACTTTTGGGTCTTTCAGGATCATTTTGGAGTGATAATGATACACTTCATCTTCCAGCAGCTGCTCCATGGTATCAACTACCCGATGACACCTGGCAAACATCCCATACAGGTTGTCCCCGGCGTGGTTCCACAACGAAAGCCGCACCTTGCCTCCCTCTCTGTCCGCTCTGGAGAACGAATGATCATCCAGCGCCTTATCTCTTTTCGACTGGTCTTTGAGATAACCAATCTCCTCCTGGTCAAACAGCGACCTGATCAGCAAATAGCCATCCTCATTGAATGCCTGGATCTGTTTATCTGTCAACTTTGTCATACTTCCTCCTTAATTCCTAACCTAAAATTATCCATCCACCTTCTTCAATTGTGCCTTTTGTGAGATGCTCTTTCTAATCACACCTCGCGCTGCACAATCTCTCCCGTTTTTTTGTTCTTTAAAATCAATTTACTCCTTTTATCATTGAGCTTTTCGGTCTTGATTAAATAATAATTTTCATCATAAGACTTTGGCGCAATCTTTTGTACCTCACCGCTATCTCCGCGCCACACCTTCAGCTTCACAGGCTCCCATTGGCGGGATTCAGCAGATCTGTAGCAGGCATCGATGATCTCATTCACGATATAGCCATCATAAAAACTCTCAATGGGCACTCTTCCCTGGCTGATGCTATCAAACATATCCTCAAACATGTGGTCGTACCCCAGGCTATTCACCTCATCACCTACAGGGAAAAGCCAACCGGTATCGCTTTCAGCCTTCTCGGCCACATAATCCTTCTCCCCTACGCTGGTGAACATTTCGAATCCTGTCCGCAAAAAATGGTCTACCCGTAACGACCCCTCCGTTCCGGCTACTTCGTCCCGCAGGTCCATACCACCCCGGAATGACCAGCTCACCTCAAACTGGCTGATGGCTCCGGTAGCATATTTGATCATTCCGATGGCGTTGTCTTCGGCATCGATAGGCTTCACCAGGGTATCCGCCCAGCACATCACTTCAACAGGCAGTACATCCTTTCCGATGTAGCTTCTCCCTATTTCAATACAATGACATCCTATATCCACGATGGCCCCGCCCCCTGACAACTCTTTGTTCCAAAACCAATCGCTGTGGGGTCCGGGATGGGCTTCTCTTGATCGTGTCCAGGTGATATCGCCCAGGGCACCATTTCTCACGCTTTCCAATGATTTGAGTGTCTTGGGTGTATATACAAGGTCTTCAAGATAGCCACCAAATACACCGGCCTTCTCTACAATATTGAGCATTTCAAAAGCCTCTTCCGCATTACGACCCAAAGGTTTTGTGCAAAGAATATGTTTACCGGCTTCAGCTGCCAGTCTTACTGCTTCAAGATGTAAATGATTGGGCAGTGCGATCAGCACCACATCAATATCGGGATCTGAAACGGCCACCTTGAGATCAGTTGAGGTTTTGGGAATATCCCAGGTCTTAGCAAAAGTACTGGCTCGCTCCTCCGAACGGGAATAGACAAGCTGCACGCGGTCTGGTTTTCTTTGCCTGTGCAGAGCCATCGTATAAAAAGTACCGATCAGGCCGGTACCCAACATGGCTATCTTATAGGGTGGGGTTTTCATAGCGTGTGGGTTTGTATTTTTAAAATTTATGATTATTTACGGAAATACTATCAAATCAAGTGATTTGAATTCAAAAAAGGAAGATTGATTGTAAGTATAATAATCTCTGCCAGGTATTGGATGATCCCTGTATATTTGCAATGAATATCTCACATCAAATGAGTCCCAAATGCTTTCAGGATAAATTCCTGTTTCGGCGGCCTGATGTGACCATTTAATAAAATAAACCAAATACACATGAAATTCAGACCCGGTGTACTGACCGGTCAGGAAGTCACTGACCTGCTAAATTATGCCAACGACAATAATTTCGCGTTGCCAGCTGTTAATGCAATCGGAACCAACTCCATTAATGGTGTGCTGGAAACGGCTAAGGAATTAAAGTCTCCGGTAATCATCCAGTTTTCAAATGGCGGAGGTGCTTTCATTGCTGGAAAAGGGATCAGCAATGAGGACCAAAGTGCAGCAGTTCTTGGCGCTGTATCAGGCGCTCAGCACGTCCACAAACTGGCAGAAAAATATGGCGTAACCGTGCTTCTGCACACTGACCATGCTGCCAAGAAGCTTCTTCCGTGGATAGACGGGATGCTTGATGAAAATGAAAAGCATTTTGAGGCAACAGGTAAGCCATTGTTTAGCTCTCACATGATCGACCTGTCAGAGGAGTCATTGGAAGAAAATATGGAGATCTGCTCCAAATACTTTGAAAGAATGGCTGCTATGGGGATGACACTCGAAATAGAGTTGGGAGTAACCGGCGGCGAAGAAGATGGTGTGGACAACACAGATATCGACAACTCAAAGCTTTATACCCAGCCGGAGGAAGTATCTTTTGCATACGAATCTCTGAAAAAAATCAGCCCGAACTTTACGATTGCTGCGGCCTTCGGAAACGTTCATGGGGTATATAAGCCAGGGAATGTGAAGCTGACTCCGAAGATCCTGAAAAACTCTCAGGATTACGTACAGGAGAAATTTGGAACAGGCCCTAACCCTATCAACTTCGTATTCCACGGAGGTTCGGGATCAACACGTGAAGAGATCAGAGAAGCCATTGAGTACGGTGCCATCAAAATGAACATCGATACGGACATGCAGTGGGCATTCTGGGATGGTGTGAGAATGTACTACAAAGAGAATGAAGGTTATCTTCAGGCACAGATTGGAAACCCTGAAAGTGACGATTCACCAAACAAGAAGTACTATGACCCTAGGGTTTGGCTTCGGGCAGGTGAAAAGAATTTTGTGAAGCGGTTGAAGGTGGCTTTTGAGGATCTCAACAATGTGAACACAAACGCATAACCAAAACCTTTATTTAAAATATCTTTAAAGAGGAGACCTTACAGTTTCCTCTTTTTTGTTTTACACCTTTATAGAAAAAAGTGGAGCGACCAGTTATTTATCAAATCCTTGTCCGACTATTCGGAAATACAAAAAAACCAACCAGGAAATGGGGATCCATTGATCAGAATGGAACAGGTAAGATGAATGATATTTCTGATAAAGCGCTGTCAGAGATCAAAAAAATGGGGTTCAACCATATCTGGTTCACAGGATTGATCGAACACGCCACCTGTACCGATTACAGCAAGCAGGGTATAACAAATGATCACCCCTCCGTGGTAAAGGGCGTGGCTGGGTCTCCCTATGCCATCAAGGATTATTATGACATTGCTCCTGACCTGGCAGAAAAGGTCGAAGTAAGGATGCAGGAGTTTGAATCGCTGATTGCACGTACGCACTCAAATAACCTCAAAGCCATCATTGATTTTGTGCCCAATCACCTGGCCAGGCAATACCACTCAGATGCTAAGCCAAGTGGAATAAAGGACTTTGGAGAGGACGATGATCCGGGACAGGCATTTCTTCCCTCAAATAACTTCTACTACATTCCGGACCGGGGACTTTTAGTACCTGAGTCGACCAACAACCACCTTGATCCGGGTAAACCATACATAGAATCACCAGCCAGGGCCACAGGAAATGACGTCTTCACTCATCAACCTTCTATCAACGACTGGTATGAGACCGTGAAACTCAACTATGGTTTGGATTACCTCAATGAAAGGAAAGAACATTTTGATCCTATCCCAAACACCTGGATAAAAATGAAAGAGATCCTTTCTTTCTGGGTGAAAAAAGGTGTAGATGGCTTTCGTTGTGACATGGCTGAGATGGTACCCGTGGCCTTCTGGAATTGGGTGATCAAAGAAATAAAGCGTGATCATCCGGAGGTTCTGTTTATCGCCGAAGTATATCAACCTCATCAATACCGAAGGTATATCCAAGATGGGGGATTTGACTTTTTATATGATAAGGTGGACTTGTATGATACCCTGAAAACCATCGTCCAGGGTCACCAAACTACTGATCATCTGCCCGGGGTCTGGCAAGCCCAGGAAGGTATCATTGACCAAATGCTCAGGTTTCTTGAAAATCATGATGAGCAAAGGATCAACAGTCCGTTTTTTGCGGGCAGTCCCCTACCCGGTATACCCATGATGGCAGCTACTGTATTCATGCACAAAGGACCGGTCATGATGTATTTTGGCCAGGAGGTTGGCGAACCAGCCAAAGGAGCATCGGGATTTAGTGGAGATGATGGCCGGACCACGTTGTTTGACTATTGGAATGTACCAGAGCATCAAAAATGGATGAACGGTGGATCTTTTAATGGTGGCAAGCTAAGTAAAGCTCAAAGTAATCTGAGACAAAAATATATTGAGATCCTTAAGGCCTGCAATGAGGAGCAACTCCTTCGTACCGGACAGTTCTACGACCTGCAGTACTACAATAGATCAGCGGAATATAGTGGCTATTCCGATAAAACATACGCTTTCATCCGTCATGACCAATTTGAAGGGATCCTGGTCATCATCAATTTTGGAGACCAGCCAGCAGAAGTAGAACTAAAAATACCCATTGACTTCTTTAGCAAGCTAGGTCTGGATATCAATCAAAAAATATTGATCGATCGGTCGCTATTTGAAATCTCTTCTTTTGCAAACCACCAGTCAGATCAGGTCTTTTCTGTAAAACTCCCTCCCTACTCCTACAAGTTTTTCAAAATCCTGCCATCTCAATAAATCCGTGTAAATTAGAGACGTGTGTAACCCAAATTAAAACAATGAGAAACATTTCAGTAATTGGTTCAGGTACGATGGGAAATGGTATTGCCCATGTTTTTGCCCAGAATGGCTTTGACGTTTCCTTAATTGATATCTCGGAAGCTGCGCTTACAAAGGGACTTGCAACCATCGAAAAAAACATTGACCGACAGGTAAAAAAGGGCATTTTAAAAGAGCTGGATAAACCCTTCATCTTGAAAAGAATTACTACCTACACACGGGTCAATGATGGAGTAAAAAATGCTGACCTGGTGATAGAAGCTGCCACCGAAAACAAAGAAGTCAAAAAACAGATCTTTCAGAGACTGGAAGAATTTGCACCGGAGTCTGCGATCCTGGCCACCAACACCTCCAGTATTTCTATTACAGAAATTGCATCGCAATCCAAAAGACCGGAGATGATCATAGGGATGCACTTCATGAATCCCGTACCAATCATGCAACTGGTGGAGGTGATCAGGGGATACAATACCTCTGATGAAACGACCGGGATCATCATGAGTCTTTGTGAAAAGATTGAAAAGGTACCTGTGGAGGTAAATGACTATCCGGGCTTTATCTCCAACAGGATTCTGATGCCAATGATCAATGAAGCCATTTATTCACTCCACGAAGGTGTAGCCGGTGTTCGCGAAATTGATACGGTGATGAAACTGGGAATGGCTCATCCCATGGGCCCTCTGCAGCTGGCTGACTTTATTGGGTTGGATGTTTGTCTATCTATTCTGAAGGTTTTGTATGAGGGTTTTAACCTACCAAAATATGCTCCTTGTCCATTATTGGTCAATATGGTAAATGCCGGGCATCTGGGTGTGAAAAGTGGATCCGGCTTTTATATTCATAACAAAGAGAACAAAGACCTGGTGGTGAGTCCTTCATTCGTATAAAAACCGAAACTCCCTGTTTCCAGGGAGTCCCAACCAGCTACAATCCTGTCGATGACAGGTTGTATCATTAATACGTTCTATGCAAAGAAAGTAAATTTATTGAATGTGTCAAATCATAATTGGTGATTTAAAATATTTTGGATTAGACTTATACTGCTTTAGCTATATAAAAAAATGAAAAAAGTCTCGCTGCGGGATATCGCAGAAGAATTGGGCGTTTCAAAAACGCTGGTTTCACTGGTCATGAATGGTAAAGCTGAAGAAAACAGAATCAGCCAGGAAGTCATTGAAAGAGTAAAAAGAGTCGCCAAAGAAAAGGGATACGAGCCCAATCAATTTGCCAAAGCACTTCGGACAGGAAAATCAATGACCATTGGGTTAATCGTCGCTGATATCTCAAATTCCTTTTACTCCAAGATGGCCAGAAGCATTGAGGATACAGCGTATGGCTCCAATTACACCGTATTATTTGGCAGTTCTGATGAAGATCCGGCAAAAGCAGAGAAACTGATCAAGGTAATGCTGGACAGACAAATTGATGGTTTGATCATCAGCCCAACGATTGGGGGACACCAAAACATTGATTTGATCAAAAAACACAAGATTCCCTTTATTCTGGTTGACCGTCCCCTGTCGGGAGTAAAGAGCAGCTTTGTAGGTGTCAATAACTTGGAGGCATCGTTTGAAGCTGTTGATACCATGCTAAAAAGTGGTTGCACAAGAATTGCTCATATCAATTTCTATCAGGAATTGGGCAACATGAAAGACCGGTTTAATGGATATGTGAAGGCACATGAAGCATCCGGATTAACCGTTGATCCCTCATTAATCATCCATGTCAGTAATGATCGGGCTGTGGGAGAAATCCAACAATTCATTGATCATGTAGGGGATAAAGTCGATGCATTTTTCTTTGCCAACAATGAAATTGCCATCATCGCCATCAAATACCTGATGCATTCAAACATAGATCCACACAGAGATGTAAGTATTGCCTGTTTTGATGATCATGAAGCTTTTCATTTATTGAAAGCATCCATTGGCGTGATCAAACAACCCGTAGTGGAAATGGGGAAAAAAGCCCTGGAACTGTTACTCGAGCGGATTGAGAGTAATGGGAAAGCCCATCAAACCATCACCTTAAGTACCGAATATGCTGTATTGAATGAAGAGCTGGCTAGAAAATAGCTTTCACTTCATTTAAATCTGCTCCCAGGAGTGTTTTAGAGAGGTCATTCAGTACTTCATAATCTCCTTCGAAGTGGAATGTGCGATGATAGTGCGTTAGAGACTGACCGGTAGCAAGATTTGCCGCAGGAGATGAACTCTCTATCTCGTAAAATGGACCCAGCATACTGCCATCGTCCTGAGGACCGTCATTGTAGGCATTTACAACGTCACCTGAAAAAGGATCATCCTGTATCTCCCACATAGAGTTCACATACCGGGCATCCCCCGTGGGAAGCGAAAACATGGCAATCGTAAGTAGCTGGTTCCTAGCATCATAACTTCCTGCTATTGGCATAGCTCGTGAGGGTGAAACACCAATCTTACCCCGTTGCTGTCCATCTGCCCTGAAATATATAATTCCATCATCCACCTTCAATCTATCCGAACTTATCTTTCCAAAATAGACATCATTTACCACAGGTCCCAGGTCTTCTTCCGAACCGGTTTTGAAAGGCAAAATGATCACAGCTTCGGGGGAAGGGTTCATCATGCTCAATATCCACACGGAAGGCATGCCATACTCCTCATCCCAGGTCTCTTCACCTTTATTCGTGATCGTGTTTTTAGACTCTATCCCTACTGAGTGAATGGATTGAGGTAATTCTATTCCCAGGTACTCCCTTTGTTCGTCTCTTGTCAGGAGCTTGATCGTGCGATCCATCAGCATATCAAATTGATTCCCTGAATAATTTGTCAGGGACATCATTTTCCTGAACTCGGCTTTCCTTTCAGATTTTGATACAACTTCAAATGGTTCTGAGTCAATTTCTTTAGGCACCTGCCAGTTGTCCAGGTCGAATGAGTCGCCGGGCTTGAAATAAAAGGAATACTGGCCACCTTCAGGCCCCAACCATATACGCTCTTCCCCACCCACAGCATGCATATGAGGTTGTATTTTTCCTGTCTTGATCAGGTCATAGTTGATCCAGCCATAGCTTGCACCTTGCATCCCCCGCGCAGTGCTCGTCATCACTCTGCCCTGCACTTCGGGAGAAACTAAAACGCTGGAGGAATCCTCTCCTTTTAAAACGATCAGATCTTTGTAATGCGTTTTAAGAAAGTCATGATCATATCCAAAAGTTCCTTTCTCAAAACCAGCAGAGTCCTTGGTTTCACTCATATTGGTACACCCTATAAAAATTATACAGATTAAGATTGCTGCTACCTGAAGCTTTAAAAAACCACTTATCAATGTCATGGATAATTATTTGGAAGCGCTAATATACTCCATGGATCACACCCGGTCATTAATTGAGATCTGACTGAATGAATTTGGAGAATCCTTCATATGAAGCAAACATTTCATGCTCAAACTCCCAGCAGGCGTAAAACCTAAAGTTGACAGGGATAGCATTTTTGATTTTCATGCTTACCGCATAGGTTTGGGTTATCCCCTCTCCTGTATCAGGTGTGGCAAACGCCTTTACCAAATCATTCTTGTTGAGTGCGATGGCCATTCCCAGCTTCTCGCCACTGAAAGCCTGATTATCAAATGTACCGAAAGCCACTTCACTCTGACCAGTGAATGTGTATAAAGAGTCGCTATCCATATTTACAATGCCGGTCACCAGGTTTTCATCCCCGATAAGCCCGTCTACGGCAACAGAGGAAGAATAGTACCTGGTACCACTTTGGATGGTGATATCATGAGTGACATGATACACCCTGTCGCGTACCTTCCAGTCAGCAAATTGCAATCTAACCTGAGACTGTAACGGACCTTCGTATAAGACCTGTGCTGCCCCATTAGACCCCGGAGCGATTCTATATAAGGAATCACCTATCTGAAGGGCAATCGCACCAGCACCCAAAGAATTACCGACTTTTAAGATATCCTGTCCCCACTCCTGTAGATCATGGTAGGAAGGTGCACCCGGTACACCCACTTCATCCAGCACCATGCGCTGCACTCGTTTACCGAAGATGTCCATCCCATTTCTTTGATCGAAATAATTCCGGAAAGCCACAAATTCATTCTCCCAGGTGGGTCCTTCCATCTGAAGTTCCGGAGATGTCTTCTTTGTATCTACCCCAGGCAAACGGTCCAATGACTCCACCTCATGCAAGGAAGGTTTCTTCTTTGCAAAACGGATATTGGTCAGTGTATCCATGTCTGGATAGTGAGACAATGGAAGGATCTCCACGGTAACCTTCTTCAAAGTGTCAGCCTTAACCAAAAACCCATTCAGTTTTCCTTCACCATATAAAGGCTGGGATATGAGGGGTCTGTTGGGATTATCCGTAAAAAAGATGGGTAGCTCCACCTCTTCATTGAAGCTGATATTTTTTCCCTGAAGGTCGCTCACTGAAATAAAAGCCACTCCATGGTTGGTATTGGAAATATCAACTGATACAAACTCCTCTTTACAGGCTGAGCTCAGTAGTATCAGTGTAGAAAGGAAAAACAGGTTTCTCATTTTGTGTCTAGTTCTCGTTTGAAGGTTTGCCTATAGTTGCTAAAATACCACCATCTACATACAAAACCTGCCCATTCATGAAATCAGATGCTTTGGAGCCTAAAAATACGGCAACACCCATCAACTCATCAGGGTCACCCCACTTACCGGCGGGTGTCCGATTCACGATAAAGTCATTGAAAGGATGCCCTTCGACCCGGATCGGTGCTGTCTGGCTTGTAGCAAAATAGCCTGGTCCAATGGCATTGACCTGAATATTGTTTTTGGCCCATTCTGTGGCCATGTTACGCGTAAGCATTTTAAGTCCCCCTTTTGCAGCTGCATAGGCACCTACCGTATTTCTCCCCAATTCAGACATCATGCTGCAAAGATTGATCACTTTGCCTCCTCCACGCTTGATCATACCAGGCACAATGTGCTTGGCCATGATGAATGATCCAACTACATTCACATCCAACACCTCTTTGAAAGCATCCACCTCCATCTCCAGCATTGGCACCCGCTTGATGATCCCGGCATTGTTTACCAGGATATCTATAGGCCCCACTTCAGCTTCTATCTTCTTAACGCTCTGCTTTACCTCCTCCTCATTGGTCACGTCAAACAAATAGCCATGTGCTTTGACACCAAACGATTGATAGGTCTTCAGCGCTTCCTCCATCTTAGCCGGAGTGTGTCCATTGATCACCAAAGTAGCACCTGCCAGTCCCAACCCTTTGGCGATTGACATCCCAAGACCATGTGTACCACCGGTTACAATGGCCACTTTTCCTTTTAGATCAAACAATTCCATATACCTTATTTTAATCCTGTTGGTTGTACCACATCCATATCACCATAGTCCAGGTTTTCTCCTGCCATACCCCAGATGAAGGAGTAATTGCTGGTTCCCGCACCCATGTGCATGCTCCATGGAGGAGATAAAATGGCCTGCTTGTTTTGCACCCACAACACCCTGGATTCTTCCGGTGTACCCATAAAGTGAGCCACTGACTGTCCTTCCGGCACATCAAAATAAAAATAAGCTTCCATCCTTCTGGTGTGCGTATGGGGTGGCATGGTATTCCAAACACTTCCTGTGTTGAGTGCTGTGAGTCCCATCTGCATCTGACAGATGTCGACCACTGAATTAACGATCAATTTGTTGATGGTTCTTTCGTTGCTGGTCTCAAGTCCTCCAAGGTTCACTGTTTCAGCTTTGTCAGAAGTGATGTGCTTTACCGGATAGGCATGATGAGCAGGCGCTGAATTCAGATAAAAGTAGGCTGGATTATTCTTGTCAAGACTCTTGAATGTAACATCTTTTGACCCCTGACCGATATAAAGTGCTTCCTTTCTGGATACTTTAAAGGCTTTTCCATCAACAGATACTTCTCCATCTCCGCCAACGTTTACTACTCCCATTTCTCTCCTTTCCAGGAAAGTATCGGCTTTGAGGAGATCAAAAGTCTCCAGCTTCAACGTGGAACCAATCGGTAATGCACCACCAACAATATAACGATCATAATGAGAGTACACCAAATGGATATGATCCTTCTGAAAAAGGTTATCGATCAAAAAATCCTGTCGGATTCGAGCAGTATCATAACTCTTAAAATCTGTGGGGTTGGTAGCAAATCTTTCTTCGAATGTTTGTGACATGATTGTTTAGTTGTCTTATTTAAATGCGTTGTTCATTTTCAGGTACCTTACCAGTGCCTCGATAAAATAATAGTCACCGTAGGACAATGGAGCGTCGATCTCACTTCCGCCAGGCAAATGTCCCACTCCGTGCATCAGGATAAAGTTACCATTTTCATTAAGCTTGGCCAGATAATCAGGACTACTTAATGACTGTAACATTTGATGAGCGTTGTCCAGGTAAAAAGTGGCCAGTGACTCATCCACATATTCGCTCAGCTCCAGTAGCGCGGATGCTGCAATAGCCCCTGATGAGGCATCTCTGTAAGCATTTGGAATATCCGGGGCGTTGAAATCCCAATAAGGAATTTTATCAGCAGGCAGATTAGGATGATTCAGTACGAAATCCGCTACCTTCTTAGCCTGCTCCAAATACTTTTTGTCTTTGGTTTGACGATACATCACTGTGTAGCCATACAGTCCCCATACCTGTCCTCGGGCCCAGGCGGAATCATCTGAATACCCCTGGTGGGTCATCTTACCATTTACTCCCCCATTTACCGTATCATAGTCGATCACGTGCCAGGTACTGTAATCATCCCGGTAATGATGCTTCATGGTCGTATCAGCATGAGAAAGTGATACTGACTTAAATGCTTCATTGCCTGATCTTTCATGAGCCCAAAGCAGCATCTCCAGGTTCATCATGTTGTCGATGATTACCGGAAAAGTCCAGTCATCACCACGTGTCCAGTCCCAGGATTTAATCACGCCTGCGGTTTCATTGAAACGTGTGATCAAAGATTCTGAACCTTTGATGATCACCGGCACATATTTTTCATCCCCGGTAATTCTATACGCATTGCCAAATGGGCAATAGATCATAAACCCAAGATCATGTGTTCCGGTGTAGTCTTTCAAAGGCTCAAGCAACCAGGTTCGCTTTTCCGCTTCTGCCTTCAGCTCCTCATCCCCGCTGTATTCGTACAAATACCATAGGCTGGCAGGATAGAATCCACTGACCCAGTCACGAATTCCACGAGCTACCAGCTTACCATCCTTCACAGACTTGGGAATCAAACTGTCCGGGACAATTTTTTTCATCCCTTTGTACTGTTTAATTGAAAAATCAAGCGCAGCCTTTGCCTGGTCTACATCAAACGTCGCCGTTTGTTTTTCTTCTTTTGGTTGATTGCAGCCTGCCAATAGAATAACAGCAAGCGTCACGAGTAGGGATATTGACTTCATTTTTGTTGGGTTGTTTTACCGTGTAATTTATACGCAGAACACGAGAATTAAAAATCTCACGCACCTTATTTCATCTGAAATAGCTCTGGACCACCTTTTACGCCGACCTTCTTTTCGCCCGTTGGGATTATCAGGTCAAGCTGCAACATTTTCTTTCTGAAATTTCTTCTATCCAGAGACTCCCCAATGATGCTTTCGTAAAGATCCTGCAATTCCTTTAACGTAAACTTTTTTGGAAGTAACTCTCCCAGAATTAAATGATCTCTCAGATTGTCTCTTAATTTGATCAAAGCATCTTCAATGATCAAATTGTGGTCAAAACCCAACTGTGGTACCTCATCGATGGCATACCATTTTACATCAGAGATATAGTTTTTTGCTATCACCGGGTGATTTTCGGGCTTGATCAATGCATAGAATGTCACCGTAACCACGCGTTTTACCGGATGCCTGTCAATTTTACTATACACCCTTACCTGCTCCGCATGAATATTATCCAGGCCAGTAAGGTGAAAGAGCACATCGTTTTTAGCCTCCTCCACAGACTGATCAGCTTTCATGATCCCACCTGGAAGCATCCAGTAATCCTTAAATGGCTCAATAGCCCTTTTGACGAGCAGCACCTTCAGTCCCCCCTCTTGAAAACCAAATACAGCAACATCAACGGTGATTGTACATTCAAAAGAATCCGAGTGAACCACCGTACTGATCTGATTAATTTCTTTCTTTGGCATCAAGCGTTATTTTTATCCGAAAAATTGCTAATCTAAATAATTCTCTATTTCTATAGTTTATTAAATGAGCCAATCTGTTATGAACAACAAATTCAAAGATGATATTATAGATGCGCTTTCCATCGACTGTGTGATCTTTGGATTTAATGGAGACCTTAAAATACTGTTGGTCCAGCATGGTGAGGGTATCAGCAAAGGAAAATGGGCCATTCCGGGAGGTTGGATCAAATACAATGAAGGACTCGATGCTGCGGCCGAAAGGATACTTTCTGCACTTACCGGAGTAAAGGATATTTTTCTGGAACAATTGAAAACTTTTGGAGCGGTTGACCGATACCCCAATAAGCGGGTATTGACGGTGGCCTATTTTTCTATGGTCAAGCCCGAAGATTATGAGATCATCCCGGGGTTCACTGCATCGGATGCCCGATGGTTTAAACTAACTGAAGTTCCTGACCTGCCCTATGATCACCAGGAGATCCTGCAATATGGATTGACCCATCTTAAGCACCAGGTGAGGCATTTTCCTATAGGTTTCAACCTGCTACCCGAAAAATTCACATTGCACCAATTACACCAACTGTATGAAGCCATTCTGGATGTGAAGCTGGACAAACCCAACTTCCGAAGGAAATTCCTCAAAATGGGACTATTGGTGGATTGTAAAGAAAAACAACAGGACGTTGCTCACAGAGCAGCCAGCCTATATAGATTCGATGAAGAAGTGTATACCGAATTGAAGGACAAGGGGTTTAATTTCGAATTTTAAAGGCAAAGGGGTTTCACGCACTTCCCAGGCCAAAGGCTTCGGAGGTGCGTGAAACAATCCCTCTCTGCGTCTTCGCGTGACCTATCCTAAATACAATTATTGATAATATTCTCGAAATACTCCTGACGACCGCTGATCTGCTTAGGTTCACCGTTTTTAAGTGCAAGCTCTCTCAGTTCGGCCAGTCCAACTTTTCCATTTTCAAAGTCTTTTCCTTTTCCACTATCAAAAGAAGCATACCGCTCTTTGCGCAGGCTTTTGTATTCACTCTTAGTCAGTACTTTGTCTGCGATCAACAAGGACCTGGCAAATACATCCATCGCACCGATATGTGCATGGAACAGATCTTCCAGGTCTGTTGAGTTTCTGCGGGTCTTGGCGTCGAAGTTGATACCACCTCCACCAAATCCACCGGCTTCAAGGATGACCAGTAAAGATTCAGCGACTTCATAAATATTGTTTGGGAACTGATCTGTGTCCCAGCCGTTTTGGTAATCACCCCGGTTGGCATCGATACTACCCAACAGTCCTGCATCAGCAGCTACCTGCAACTCATGTTGAAATGTATGATTGGCCAGTGTGGCATGGTTTACTTCTATATTCAGTTTAAAGTCTTTGTCCAGGCCATTGGATCTTAAAAACCCTACCACCGTAGCCGCATCAAAATCATACTGATGTTTGGTGGGCTCCATGGGTTTGGGTTCAATGAAGAACGTGCCTTTAAAGCCTTGACTCCTTGCGTAATCCTTCGCCTGGTGTAGAAATTGTGCAAGGTGATCCAGCTCACGCTTCATATCTGTATTCAGCAAAGACATATACCCTTCTCTTCCTCCCCAGAACACATAATTCTCACCTCCCAGCTTAATGGTAGCATCCAGTGCATTCTTTACCTGGGCGCCGGCATAAGCCACGACATTGAAATCAGGGTTTGTAGCTGCTCCGTTCATGTAGCGGGCATGTGAAAACAAGTTAGCTGTACCCCAAAGCAACTTCACTCCGGAATTTGACATTTTCTCTTTTGCGTAATCGGTGATCTTTGCCAATCGATCCTCCGACTCCTGGATCGTACGTCCCTCCTCTACCAAGTCAAAATCATGGAAACAGAAATAGGGTAAACCTAATTTGGTAATGAATTCAAAGGCTGCATCCATCTTGTCTTTCGCTCTTTGTACAGGCTCATTGGCCGCATCCCACGGAAAGACTTTTACTCCAGGGCCAAAAGGATCTCCGCCGGTATTGCATAAGGTATGCCAGTATGCACAGGCAAACCTGAAATGGTCTTTCATAGATTTACCAGCGATAACTTTTTTCTCGTCGTAATACTTGAATGCAAATGGATTATCTGATTCCGGACCTTCATATTTAATGGTCCCTACTCCTTTGAAATACTCTTTTTCTCCTAGTGTGGGCATGGGATTAATGTTTTTATTTGAACGCTTTTCTACAAACTTAAAGACTTATAGTCATTTTTACTATATCTCTTTGAGTCATTCGATGTTTTCCCTTAAATTACTCATTCGATCCCAATTATTTAATACACAACATGAAAAACCCAACAACCAACTCACTTAGAAGATCCTTTATGAAAAAGTCCCTCCTTTCAGGTGTAGGACTTACAGGCTTCATGACCTCATATGCCGAACCATTGAAAAAAATCAAACTCCCTGAGGCCCTATCAGTCGTATTCCAGGGAGACTCCATCACAGATGCAGGGAGAAGCAAAGAGAGTGAAAAAGCCAATGACTTTAATAACATGGGTCGTGGGTACGCGATGTTGACATGTGCTGAATTAGTTGGTGGGTTCCCTCAGACTTCCTGGCAATTATACAACAGAGGAATCAGTGGTAATAAAGTCCCCCAGTTGGATGCCCGATGGCAAAAAGACTGCCTGGACATGCAACCAGATGTGGTGAGTATCCTGATAGGTGTCAATGACTACTGGCACACCTTTACCCATGATTACAAAGGCACACCCTCTTCTTATGAAAAGGATTTCGATGCCTTGCTTACCAGAACAAAAAATGACAGACCCGGAGTAAAACTGATCATTGGGGAGCCCTTCGCCTTGAAGGAAGGTTCTGCCATAAAAAAAATTGAAAAGTGGTACCCGGAATTCTATGAATACCAAAAGGCAGCCAAAAGGGTTTCTGATAAACATAGAGCTGCGTGGATCCCTTATCAAAGGATCTTTGATGATGCCTGCAAAAAAGCCAGTTACGATTACTGGGGGCCAGATGGAGTACATCCTTCTTTTGCAGGTGCACATTTGATGGCAAAAAGCTGGATGGAAACATTTGGTAGTCTCTACAAATAAACCTAATCCAAAATGATATTCAGAAATATTTTGATGATCTCATTGGTAGTGTTCTTTTTGTGGTCTTGTAATCAACTTGATGAAAAATCTCAAAAATCCACTAGCCTAATGATTGAATCCATGGAAAACGGGTATCAGCAAGCCGCTTTTGATATCCCTGTGAAAAGATACTGTATGCATCTGGAGTTGAAAGATGATCCTCAACTCATCAAAGAATACAAAGAATGGCATGCCAAAGTATGGCCGGAAGTTCTGGAAGGGATTAAAAAAGTCGGCATCCTGGACCATGAAATCTATCTGGATGGGACGCATCTATTCATGATCCTTGTCGCTCCCACAGATTTTGATTTCGAAACTCAAATGGGTAAGCTGGCCGGATTACCCCGACAGGCGGAATGGGAGGAGTTTATGACCAAATACCAGAAATCATCACCAGATGCCTCATCAGCTGAAAAATGGGTGAAAATGGAAAGGGTATTTAAGTTTAACCCTGGTAAATGATTGCTCTGGGTTAGATCACTGGTATCTATTGGTTATTAGCACGGAAGTAACTTCCGCGCTAGTTTCCAGGACTACTCTTTGACGATAAATTACTGAATCACTCTAATCTCAGCTCTTTCTCTTTTTGTGCTTTCCAGGTACTTATCCAGGTATTTTTGGTCATTGGCGTCACTGTCACCATAATACTCACGAAGCTCAGCCAGCTTTTTGTGCATACCCTCCCTGACAGAAGCATACTCCGGATCGTTGTAAAGATTTTTCATCTCAGCCGGGTCTTTTTCCAGGTCGTAAAGCTCCCACTGATCTATGTCATAATAGTAATGGATGAGCTTATATCGCTTGTCTGCTACTCCGTAGTGTCTTTTGACCATGTGTACAGAAGGATATTCATAGTATGTATAATACACAGCATCACGCCATTCATCGGTTTCGCCGCTTACCAGCTTCCTGAATGACTCCCCCTGTATATCCTTTGGTATTTCTATCCCGGCATAATCCAGGAAGGTCGGTGCCAGGTCAAGGTTCTGGACCAGCTCATCAATCTGCGTACCAGCTTTGATCTCTTTTGGATAACGAACCAGCAAAGGTGTTCTGAAAGACTCTTCGTACATGAATCGCTTGTCAAACCATCCGTGCTCACCCAGGTAAAATCCCTGGTCGGATGTGTAAACCACAATGGTATTGTCCAGCATGCCATTTTCTTCCAGGTAGTCCATCACTTCTCCCACGCCATCATCTACAGATTGGATGGTCCGCAGGTAATCCTTGATATAACGGTTAAACTTCCAGATTCCAATTTCTTTCTCAGACATATCTGCATACCTGGCTTTTAGCTCATCATTTTTAGGTTCATAGGCAGCATTCCAGTCAGCCAGCTGTTTCTCATCAAACCTGGCTAATTCCCTATGAAATCCGGTGCTGTCCCCATTAGGATCGACAACCATTTTAAAATCATGACCCCACTGTGCATGACCGTCTACCTCCATTTCCTGCTCTTTCGCAGCAACTCCTCTTCCTTCATAATCATCAAAGTAGTTAACCGGTGGCGTAAATTCCTTATCATCAAACAATGTCAGGTATTTGGGTGAAGGCTTCCAGTTTCTATGTGGAGCTTTGTGATGGTACATCAAAAGAAAAGGCTTTTCAGGATCCCGATCTTCTTTGAGCCATTTCAGGGCATATTCAGTAATTAGCTCGGTACAATACCCTAAGAAGTTTTTTCTCTCACCATTGACAATAAAATCAGGATTATAATAATGTCCCTGACCAGGCAAAACCATGCTGTGATCAAACCCTTGTGGCAATCCATCCAGGTGTATTTTCCCGATCAGTGCCGTCTGATAGCCATTGGCCTTCAACAGTTTGGGGAAACTTGGCTGATCCCAGTTGAAAGGCTGCACGTTGTCTACTTTGCCGTTTACGAAACTGTGCTTCCCTGTCAGGAGCACTGCTCGACTTGGTGCACAAATAGAGTTTGTTACGCAAGCCCGGGTAAAAAGTGCGCCTTCTTTGGCGATCCTGTCAATATTGGGTGTTTCGTTTAACCCATAGCCATAGGCACTGATGGCCTGGTAGGCATGGTCATCACTGAATATCACGAGGATATTTGGAGGACCTTCAGGCTTTTCATTACAACTTATCAAAAACAAACCAATAAAAATGGTGATAATAAAGCTGGTAAGGTATTTCATCTTAGGTATCTGTATGGTTGATCATTTTAAAGGCATGAAGTTAGAAAATCTAAACTATTTGTACCAAAAGCATCATTAATATGTGGTGACTTTCTGTTGTATCCTTCGGAATTCTTATTTTGCGATACATTAACAAACACAGATTCAAAACAACAAACCATAGCCCTTCCATGAAATCAAAATTACTCAACGAAGTCACTGAAACATTGCTGATGGGTCCGGGTCCGTCATGTGTGCCAAAAGAAGTATATGATGCATTGTCGACCCATTCTCTTGGACACCTTGATCCGCATTTCATCCGGATCATGGATGACATCAAAACGTCACTTCAGTCCCTTTTCCAAACCAAAAACAAATTAACCATTCCTGTTTCAGGCACAGGCTCCGCCGGGATGGAAACCTGCTTTGTCAACCTTGTAGAACCCGGTGATAAAGTCCTGATTTTATCCAATGGTGTCTTTGGAAAAAGGATGCAGGATCTGGCTGGTAGACTTGGCGCAGAAGTGGATGCCCTGGAGTTTGAATGGGGTACTCCGGTCATCCCGGGAGACGTTGAGAAAAAGCTAAAGGGTGCCGGGTACGACCTGATTGCTGTCGTGCATGCAGAAACATCTACTGGTGTAAGGAATCCGGTAGAAGAAATCTCCAAAATCGTCAATAAAACAGATGCTTTGTTTCTTGTTGACGCTGTAACCAGTCTGGGCGGGATACCAGTAAAAGTTGACGAATGGAAAATAGATGCTATTTACAGCGGCACGCAGAAGTGTCTTTCGTGCCCTCCCGGATTATCTCCGGTATCCATGTCAGACCGGGCAGTGAAAAAGATCATGGACAGGAAAAGCAAAGTTCCTAACTGGTACCTGGACCTCACCATGATCATCAACTACTGGGCTGGAGAAAAGCGGGCCTATCATCATACGGCACCCATCAACATGCTGTATGCCCTCAATGAGGCTGTTCATCTGATCCTGGACGAGGGACTTGAAAATGTCTTTAAGCGGCACGCAGAAATACATCAATACCTGGGCAGTGAGTTGGAAAAAATAGGACTAAACTTTTATGTTGAACCTGCTTACCGACTCCCCATGCTGAATGCGGTGACAATTCCTGAAGGTGTCGATGATGCACAAATCAGGTCACATCTATTGAAAAACCATCAGATTGAAATTGGTGGTGGATTAGGTCCCCTTGCAGGTAAGATCTGGAGAATTGGCATCATGGGACATACAGCCAGAAAGGAAAATGTAGACCGACTGATCAAAGGATTGAAAGAAGTCCTTTAGTCTCAAGGCAGGGCATACATATTTTTTGAATCATCGTTATACAGTTAATTAGGATTAAATGATTATCTTAGACTGAAATAAGGGTTTGTATCATGAAATATTTAGGTTGTATTCTCGCTTTGATAGTTCTTGGTTTTATTCCTGCAAAAGCCCAGTATCGGCAAAATAATAAAGGGATTACTTCAGAAGAAGGACTTTCATTCTATTCAAACCCGGAGCATGGGTTTTCCGAAAGACCTTTCACACAAAGGAGTCCCCAAAAACTGGAATCGCCTGTTGCAAAAGTTCATGTTAAAAGGCTACATCCTGATCAAATGCCAAATTTACTACCCGAGGGAATTTTCCCATCCAGGAATTTGATTCCGGATAATACTACACAATATAGTTTGATCATTACGGACCCATCCAAAATCAGGATTTCAAAAGAGCCACAAGAAAAGATGAAGGACTGATCATCTCCCTGATCCGAACAACCATCGATATTCTCCACTCATAATATTTTTCATTTTCCTACCAACCAATTTTCTGGTCGATCTGTCTATATGGGCGTAGCGAGATCTACAAACTCAAAATAATTGTAAGGCAATAAAATTTTGTCAAACTATGCAACCAAAAATGAAAGATAAAAACTATAGACTGGGGTCAATAGTTTTAGGACTAACAGTAACTGTCATATTGTTTTTGACTAGTTGTAATGACATGGATGAGCCCACACCCATCGAAGTGGCTCATGTGAGTATTTATCATGGTTCACCTGATACTGACGGACTGGATATCAGGGTAAGCACAGGTCAGATCAATAATGATCCATTCAAATTTAGGGACTTCAGTAATTACCTGAACTTCTATCCCGGAAACAGGAACATGAAGTTTATCAATTCGAATGCCGGAGTAGTGGCTTTGGTAGACACCACATTTACTTTTGAAGTAGGTGAGTCTTATTCTGTGCTCATCGCCAACAAGGCTAGCAACCTGGAAGCTGTAATGATTGAGGATAGTTTTCCGGAAGCCATTTCTGGCAAAGCAATGGTAAGATTCATCCACCTGTCACCCGATGTGCCTGCTGTAAGGGTATTGGCTGATGAGGATGACCTGTTTGACGCAGAAGATTTCAAGAGCAGTAGTGATTTCAAACCGGTAGATGCTGGCAGGGTTTCCTTCGAATTCATAGCTGAAGATGGACAAAACACTGTCCTTCAGGTACCCAATGTGGAATTGATGAGCAGAAGGTATTATAATATCATCCTCACTGGATTTGACACCCCGCCTGCTGGAAATACACATGAATTGAGCGCGGATATTATCAGATTGTAATATCCTGCCAAATCCGATCAATAGAGAGAAGGTTCTGAAATTCAGGACCTTCTTTTTTAAAACATGTCATAGTCAACATAAAACATGTCACGAGCGGGACTATCGCTATAGCCGGGATAGCCTCTTAAGCTAGCGCAAGCGTCCCGCTTATGCTTGTGCTTGTGCTAGCTATAATTATATATAACATAATTCGATCAATCCTTTCTTACCATGAAAGTCTCTGGCACTGCTGTACAAATAATCTTCTTCGAATTCTACAAAACCAGCTACCACCGGATTATCATGGATGTATTGTAACTTTTGATGAAACATAGCTTCTGAAAATATTTGTAGTGGGTGATTGTGTTGTTGCCACAATTGCCAATCCTTGTTATTTCCATTCTGAATTCCTGCATTTCTCATCATTTCAATAATCCATTTTTTCCTGCTTTCACGAGGATTGTTTTGAAGTGCTTTTCTCAACATACGGGAGGTATAACTTTTCATTTCACCAATGATTTTATCGAGTGGTCTCCCCTGTGTACCGACAATCATGTGAATATGATTAGTCATAATAACCCAACCATATATTTCCAGATCCTTTTCCTTTTGGCAATGCTTCCAGCTATCAAGCACAATATCCTTATATATTATCCTGGTGAAAACGTCAATCCATTCAATCACAGTGAAAGTGATGAAGTAAAGTTTGTCCTGATCGGAAAATTTATATTTCCTACTCACACAGGAAATATAATATATTTATGTATAACGTTAGTTAATAGTAAATAAAACATGTCACAAACATGTCAGTCAAAAAAACATGTCACGAGCGGGACGCTCGTGCCAGTTTTAGCCTGATATAGCGCAAGCGTCCCGCTTGTGCTATATCAGGATTTCTGTGTTTACAAAGTAGGCAGTTGATCTTTTACCTGGCTCCAGAAAGCATCTTCAAAGAGTCGGGTACTTCCCAGCAAGGCGGAATCTTCCATTAATTCAGAAATTTCTACCTGGGTGCTTATCCCCTCTTTTTTAAAGTAAGCCAACATAGACGGGCCAAACAGGTTGAACGCTCCGGTGATGTTACCACCCATCACGATGACTTCGGCGGGAAACTTCTTTAGCCATGGGGTAAACATCTCACCCAGGTTGTTTCCAAATTCAACAAACAGGGCCATGATTTCTGCCGAACCCTGTGCCATATCGGCAAGTTCTTTAGCTCCTGCCACTTTCTTTCCAAACCGCTTTTCATAGGTGATGGTAAACCAGCGCGTAGAAAAGTAATCGTCCACAAGGCGGTCTTTGAATGGAAGGTGCCACAAACAGCCCTCTTTGGGTACATCTTCACGCACGACAACAGGCACCCCCTCATCAACGAAAGCAGATCCTAACCCGGTACCCAACGTCACGGCAATGGATTTACTGGCTCCTTTGGCCTTCCCTACCCATGCCTCTCCGACTGCAAACGCCGTGGCATCATTCAGATACCTGAATGGTAGCTGTATATCTGTTTCAAGATACGGGGTAAGGGCTTCCCTGATATTCACCTTATACAAGGCGAGGTATTTCTTATTGCCTTCCTCAAACATTCCGACCCCTTCCTTATAATTAAAAGCTCCCGGCATGGCAAAGCCGATCCCTTCTAACTCTTTGGGGTCAACATGCTTGATTGATTGATTTAAGGCACTGGACCATGAGGTCATAATCTCATCAAACGTGCCTTTGTTATTGACCTTTACATAAGACTTGGTCTCATCGAGGAGCCTATTTTCGTTGTTGTCAACGATGGCACTTAAGATATGCCCGCCGCCAATGTCTACGCCTACCGTATATTTCTTCATCACATTTATTCTCGGCCCAAAACTAGTGTGCTTTGAATAAATATTTTAACCGGCTTTACAGTTCGTGAGAAAGCGGGATCATCCGCGCAGAAAGATCCGGGTCTTCCATATCAGGATCCAATGGGAACATCGGCCTTTTAATCCTTTCATGTCCCAATCTGTCAAGATCCTGATCGACGCCTCCCGGTGTCAGCGCCATCACCCAGTCACCGCGCATATCGTAAAGCTCAGGAACGAGATAACCGATTTTGACAACCACTATATCCGCTTCCCTGGGATTGAGGCCAAGCTCCGTGAAATCGCTTTCGTGGTGGTAGGGCTTTCGCTTTTTGGTGACAATCACCGATACACTTCCTGACTTCACCACGACTTCTGTTTCAGCGTGCATGTCTCCATGCTTGATCTTTTCGATGGTCCCGGAGATCATCACAGGAGGCGCATACCGGTCATCCACCATGGCTCCTGCAGTGGCACTGATTTTTCCTCCTTCCCCAATGGAGACAGCTTCTTTGACAAATTCAGGTCCCGGAATAGACGCATAAATAAGCGTCGAACCGTCTGCTGTTTTGAATTCAGGTCTCTTTAATATCTCAGTAATTGTCCAGGTGACATCTCCGGCACCTCCCGCAGTGGGATTGTCACCCATATCACTGATCATAAATGGCTTTTTATCTGAACTCAGTGCCATTTTCATCGCCTCCTCAAAGGTGGTGGTTGGAGCAACAAAGTCGAATTGATGTCTGACCTCCCAGAATGCCTGCGCCAGCTCCTCAGCCCCTTTGGTGACTGCCTCTTTATCATCTCCGGTTACCATGACGACTCCATGGTTTCTCGGCTCGTCTGCCCAGGCATATCCGATCCAGATAGCGGCATCGATAACACCCTCTCGGGCTGCTACAGGTGGAACTTTTGCATACAGGCTTTTACCTGGCTCGATACGTGTACTGGTTTTCTCTCCGGGTAGTAAGATGGGAACAGGTACCCAGGCTTTGTAGGCTGGCCTCCCTTTTCCTGACTCAAGGCGATCAAGGAGATTATCCACAGCTCGCTTCTTGGATTCCAGAGCATCTTCGTGAGGTGCCATGCGGTAGCAGGTGATCAGGTCAGAGTGACCAGCCAATGCTTCTGACACATTTCCATGCAGATCCATGCTGGTAGAGATCAGTGTTTCGGTCCCCACTACCTCACGGATCTTTTGTATCATATCCCCCTCCGGGTCATCGAGGCCCTGCACACTCATGGCTCCATGGATGTCGAAGAACAGTCCATCGTAGGGAAGGTTTTCTTTCAACATGTCCAGTATCACACCCATCAGGGAGTCATAAGCATGTCGGGAGACAATCCCTCCGGGCAGTGCATGTCCACGCAGCGCCGGAAACCACTCAGCGCGCTTGCGGTTAGCAGAATCCGGCTGCATGAAAGCGTAATACCCAAAGATCTCATCCCCTACCCGGGCATGGAAGGCATCCGTTTCAGATACAGCTGGTGAGAATGTACTTGATTCAATAGCCAGCCCGGCAATGGCTACTCTCGGAAGATCGGCCGGTTTATCGCCGGTCGAACAGCTAATTACAAATAATGATATTGACAGTAAAAGAAGGGATTGCTTGAATTTCATACCGCCAAAGTACGATTATGATGTGAATAATGGCAAGGATGAAAGGAGAAAATTGAAGGAAGTTGATTTTTGTATAACTACTTTTAAATCCTAAATCATCACTCATTTAGTATGATTTTATACTGCCCCTGGATTTCGGCATTTTCATCCAGGATAAACACAAGGTAAATACCCCGTGGAATTTGAGTTAAAACAACCTTGTTGTTGTTTTCATCTACAGTTTTTGAAAAAAGGGTCTTGCCATCTAAACTCACAATACGAATGATCACTTTCTGGTCTAAATGAAACCGAATGAAGTCTTGTGCAGGATTAGGTGAAATGACCAGATTCTTATCAGGTGATACCGACAATACCTCATCACTAGAACTCACTATAAGATTGTGAGATACCGGAATTGCTTGGAGAAAATTATTGTCACCCTGCTGATGAGCTGAAATCATTGTGGTTCCATGGCTTAAGATAGAAACAGAATTATCGTTCACAATAGCAACAGATTCATCAGAACTCGAGTAACTTATTTCCAGGCCAGAGCTCGCTGAAGCATTTAACTGGAATGGATCATCACCAAGCATTTTTGGTGATATAGTTTCAAATGTTATCGTTTGTTCTGCTTTTGCAATGACTAACTCCTGCTGGACATCTTCTGCTGATTTATAATCCGTGTTTCCATCCTGACTAGCCGTAATTGTCGTTGTCCCGGCTCCAATAATCGTGACTGTTGATCCTGAAACAGTGACTACTGATTCATCAGAACTTGCATAGAATACCTCCAAACCGGAACTGGATGTACCTTCCAGATCAAAGGGATCATCACCAAAGGTTTTTGAGGGAATCGATTCAAAACTAATTACTTGATCAATCTTTTGTTTAATAAAAAGACTACTATACCTAGGCTCACCACCTAATTCATAAGATAAATCAATTAATTTATTAAATCCATTTCCATCATCATTTATAGAGAAAATAACCCCAACATTATTGCTCCCTCCAGAACTTGTAGTCCCCCATAATTTACCATCAACATACGTTAAAGTGCCATAGGGAGAACTACCATCAACATCATTAAAATCATGAATTTTAGTATATCCAGTCCCATCATTATTCAGTGAAAAGACAATTCCATTATTAGTATCTCCTCCGCGTCGAGTTACTCCCCATAGTTTTCCTTTAACCTCAAGTAGGTTCCCTCTAGGATTACTTCCACCTGCCCCATCAAAATCATGAATTTTAGTAAATTCATTTCCATCTAGACTTAGTGAAAAAATAACACCCTCTCCAAACTCTCCTCCTGACCCAGTCATCCCCCACAGTTTACCATTGCTTTCTATTAAACTGGCATCAGGATTACTTCCAGAGGTTCCATCGAAATCAAATACTTTAGTAAATCCAGTTCCATCGACCTTAATCGAGAATACAGTTCCTCTGTCAAATTCGCCACCTCTATAAGTCATCCCCCAAAATTTTTCATTACTCCCAATCAACCTTCCATAAGGCCAACCACCGGTCAGGATGTCAAATTCATGAACCTTCGTGAAATTAGATCCATCTGTATTGAGAGAATAAATTACTCCATAATCAAAGCTACCTCCTGAACTAGCTAAACCCCAAAATTTACCTTGATTCAAAATAAGGCTTCCATGAGGGTAGCTTCCATTTGCACCGCTAAATTCATATTCCTTATTAAATTCACCACCATCAAAACCAATTGAAAAAACAACACCCTTTCCATCATTTCCTCCTTGAGAGGTAACTCCCCATAACTTTCCATCATTCTCAATAAATCCACCCCTTGGAATACTCCCATCCGGATTATTAAAATCATAAATCTTTATGAAATTTGTCTTATCATTTTTGATTGAAAAAATTACTCCTTGATTTGATTTACCACCATTTTGGGTTATACCCCATAATTTCCCATCCAATGCAGTCAGACTCCCACCCATTGGCGACCTACCGTTCAAACCATCAAAATCATATGCTATTGTAAAGGATTGATCAATGAGATCAATTATAAATATCTCTCCATAGTTATTTTCGCCATAAGAAGTTAATCCCCATAGTTTGCCATTACTAACTTCAAGTTCCCCAAATGCCCCACGACCGTTATAACCATCAAATTCATGGATCACTGTTAGATTAGAACCATCAAGATCCATTGAAAAGACAACTCCTTCAAGAGAATTACCACCTAAATAGGTTAATCCCCAAAACTTATTGTTGTATAATATTAAACCACCACTTGGGTGCGCTCCTTCTGAAAAAGCAAAATCGTGAACAATAGTAAAATCTGTATCACTTAATCCAATTGTGAAAATTTCTCCCCATCCATTTCCACCACCATAGGTTGTCATACCCCAAAGTTTCCCATCATGCACCAAAAGTTTACCAGTTGGATTCTTTCCATTTAGGCTATCAAATTCATGTAAAACAGAATAATTTGTTCCATTTGAATCAATTGAAAAAACTACACCTTTACCAAAACTACCTCCAAGGGTAGTCATCCCATAAAGCTTGCCATCATTTTCCACTAGCCCTCCCACTGGTCTTGCTCCATTAATCTCATTGAAGGAGTAGATCTTTGAAAAATTTGTTCCACTGGTATCTATAGAATAGATAACCCCTCCTTCGTAATCACCTCCAAAGACAGCAACCCCCCAGAATTTACCATCGAATTGCAAAAGTTTTCCAGTTGGTCTCCCACTACTTATATCAAAATCATAAACCTTTGAATAATCTGTTCCATCCATACTAATTGAATACATGATACCTTCACCTGATTTACCCCCCCCTACCTGTTGTACCCCAAAGTCTTCCATTGCATACCTCCAGTGTAGAATTAGGATATATTCCATGTGAAAAATCTACCAATTTTTGTGGGTCTGTCCCATCCTCATTGATTGCAAAGACACAACCTCCTCCTATTCTTCCCATGCCTATCAACTTACTTTGAGCATTTAACAGTTGATTAAGGTTACATAGTAATATCAAGAAGATTAGGATTGTTTTATGCTTGAAATAGTTAAGTATAATGTAGGTTAACATATTTAGGGTATTGCTTAAATCAGTCAATTGCAAATCACGGAATAAATTAAATAACATTTATTTTAATTCCCCTTATATCCCACATTATTATTACAATACGATCTTGATATATATTTCTTCAACCCTCACGGACTCACGCCCCGCATCATCAGTCCGCAGATGTAAGCCCCATAGGTACCCAGTACATATCCAAGCACAGCCATCAACACCCCTACCGGAGCGAGTGACGGATGGAAGTAAGAAGCCACTACCGGTGCTGAAGCTGCTCCTCCCACATTGGCCTGGCTCCCTACAGCAATGAAAAACATGGGTGCTTTGATAATCTTGGCTACTATGATCAGTAATGCAGCGTGAAACATAATCCACACAAAACCCACCAGAAAGAGTCCCAGGTCATCAAAAATGGCCGTTACATCCATATAGGTCCCAATCGTGGCGACCAGGATGAAGATGAATACTGTTCCGATCTTAGAGGCTCCGGCTCCTTCCAGTTCCCGGGCCCGGGTAAATGATAGCACTACACCCAGTGTAGTTGTGATCACCACAATCCAGAAGAACCCGGAGTCCAGGCTATAATCTTTCAGGTTAGGAAAATTCAGTCCTATATAGGGCGCGATGATATCGGCCAGCCAGTGACCGAAAGCTGTGCATATAAATGCAACCCCAAGTACCTTAAACAGATCCGGGGCAGTAGGGATCCGCCAAACACTTTGCTGGTAATCCGCTATTTTCTTTTTCAGCGATTCGATGGAGCTATCGTCGGCTTTCAGCTTCTTGTTGACCCACTCATTGCGACCGATCCCAATCATCATGATGGCCAGCCAGATATTGGCCACGATGATGTCCACCGCTACCACCTTGGAAAACACCTCATCACTCACTTCAAAAACCTCTTTCATCGCTGCCTGGTTGGCTCCCCCTCCTATCCAGCTGCCTGCTACGGTGGTGAGTCCCCGCCACACTTCGTTGGGTGGCGGTGCATTGATGATCTCAGGGGCGACATAGCTAAACAGTAGGATAGAAATCGGACCTCCCAGCACAATCCCAATGGTTCCGGTAAAAAACATGATCAATGCTTTTGGTCCCAGTTTTAACAATTCCTTCAGGTCGACACTGATCGTTAAGAGCACCAGACTTGCCGGCAACAGATACCTGCTGGCCACAAAATAAAGGTTGGACTCATGGGGATCAATGATCCCGAACGTAGAGAGCATCGAAGGCAGAAAGTAGCACACCAGGATTGTGGGCACCATCGTGTAGAACTTCTGCCAGAATTTGCTGCCACTGCTTGCCGTGGAAAACACAAACATCAGGATCAGCATCAGTAAGCCGAAAATGACGGCGTCATTGGTGATTAGGGGCTCATGATCATTCATAGACATCTCCGGATTTTAGGTTAGGTTTCAATATGGCATCTGTTTTTGAAATTTGGGCTATGAATGGAAGGAAATTTGGTTGTACAGGAATATTTAGCAGAAAAACCTAACCTTATATAAGAGATAGGATTGGCGAGGTACTTTCGCTGGTATCGAAATTTCAAGATACACTTTCTCAGCCTTCTTCAAATCTGTAGTAATTTTTTTCTCCTTTCTCTCATATTACCTTATTGAGTAGATAATTTTTTAAACCTAAATACTATATTTGCAGTCCTTTACGAAGCCATGATATAATGGCTTTTTCAGTAATGACCAGGAGAGGTGGGTGAGTGGCTGAAACCAGCAGTTTGCTAAACTGCCGTACAAGCAATTGTACCGGGGGTTCGAATCCCCCTCTCTCCGCTCTTTGATGGAGCAACTGCAAAAGGCAGTTAATGTTTTTAAAGATAATAATCACTCCAATTATGAGTGAGATTTTACCAGGTCCGCTAGCTCAACTGGATAGAGCAACTGCCTTCTAAGCAGTAGGTTCCGTGTTCGAATCCCGGGCGGATCACTTATATTACAAGTAAAGCCTTAACTATCAATTAGTTAAGGCTTTTTTTATTTGATGGGTACAAGTATAGGTACAACTTAATAGTGGCTTATTATAGATAATTCCATATTTAAAACCTGCATTAATGTGAATCTGATTCGATATTGTATAAATTGTGTATACCTCAAAAAAGAACCATCATGAAAAAAATCGCAATTGTATTATTGTCCATGTCACAATTAGCATTTATAAGTTGTGACAAAGGTTCTGAAAAAGTCATTCCAGAAGTTGAAGTGTCAATCAATATTCCTAACATTGATATCATCTATGAAGTATCAGATTTAAGTAGTGGAAGAGTAGATGAACTACCAGCTGGCTATTCACATAAACTTAGCGGATTAGGTACAATCACTTTTAATAATATTAATGGCGGATTGATTTCAATAGACTTTGACGGTGTAGACTTCAGAAGTCAAACCTACACCATACCAGTTGGAACATACGATATATCCATATCATTTAATGATCTGGATGTAAATGTTGCCTATGACTATTTTCCTTTTTCAGCCTTTGGGTCACAAATAGAAATTACTGAATCAACAAACGAAATAACGTTAGTGGGTTCAAGTGATTATGATTTGATTGTCGTGGAAAATACTAATTTATGCGGTGACCTTGTGGGCTGGGATAATGACGGTAGCGGCGAATTTGGGAATAGTATCAATGAACTTCGACCTTTATTTCTGACTAACGATAATCTATTTTATTATTGTTATATCCATAAGGACAAGTATGCTGGTCAATCATACGGTAATGTAATTATTGATTATATGTCCAATGATGGGAATTGTAACCAAATAATATTACAAGTTGATCCGGTAGGATCAAAAGTCCACTACATTACAGTGAGTCAGGTAAGTTCATCAAATATAAACTTAGACCTGGATAACTTTTGGACTATTGATAGTTATAATGTTGGCGTTGGGTAATCTTGAAAATATTTCATTGCCAAATGTGGTGTTAATGCGTTATCTTTAAACATCTATAGCTGGTTCTTAATTGCAAGGGCTCATTCATTTTTAAATGGGCCCTTTATTTCTCCATCAGTTTTTGTAGCTTACTTTTCTTTTTTGGCTCACCTACAATGTTTTTCAGTTTATCAAGGTCTGCTGGGGTAAGACCGAATTTTGGACTCAGCTTTAAAATGACAGCTAGTGATTCTTTTATCATCGTGAAATACCCGTTTATCTGCAACGTCCCATTGTCGAACTGATTATAAAAACCAGGTTTCCCTTCCTTTTCCCTCTCTGCTGCCTTCTCATTGGCATCTTGATGCTTACTGTATTGGTCGGCCAGAATAGATAGCTCGATACTATACTCATCCTTATCTAGTCCTCGGGAATGTAGAATTTTCTCTATCTCCCGGAAATATTTTATTCCGAGGTCACTCAGGTATTCTTGCGGTTTCATATTTTTTATTTTAGTTCAATATTCATTTTAACCCGTCTTATAGGAGCCTTTCAAGGGACAAACTTTCCTTGGATAGGGTAAGAAATGCATTACAATTCCAGGGCACGGATGCCCCCTCCCCACTACAACTGCAGTTTATATTTATCATTATCAATTGTCATACTGTCCAGTTTAGATTGAATTAATTTTCTGCGCTTGTACTTGGTCTGTGGTTTTAAACCTTCGCATGAACTTATAAGATTTTCGATTTCTGCCATCGGGTCTTTGGAGGAGATTATCAGACCTGCTAAAATAAAATCATCAGCGGATGGTCTATCTGGTAAGGTGACCATTTTGGATTTCTCTATTTCATCATAATAGTATTTCATGGCGCTGTATGCTTTGTTAATAATTTCTTCATTGTAAATGAGGTCCTGGACAGTAACCGCATAGCCAAAGTGCTTGGTAGGATTATTCATTTTCAGTTCAAACTTCAGAAGCTCTATATCCGGGATTATTGTCATTTTTTTGTCTATTGCGTTTGCAGTGGCGTTGTACATCTTTAGTATTAAATCTGGATTACCCCTCCGGTTATAATGATTCCAATATAGGGTACCCTGTTTTGGAACCCTCTCAAAGCCTTTTAATCCCCTGTGATTATCTTGTATCTCTTTGATTGGAATATCTACCGGGATGATCTTAGATAGCTCAAATGACCGCACACCGGCGCCTGTTAGGTCTACATCTAGAGTTACCGAAATATCATCTATAGCCGTTTTAAATTCTGTTTGATCAAATGCCAGGTTATGGCCATTTAAAACCAGGCTAATGAGCCGTTTACCGTTAGGGTGTGGTAATTATCAGACCACCAAATATCTATTTTTGTGAAGTCCCTTTTTAGCTCAAATTTTTTATCTGTTTTTTTAGTTAGTTGACTACTGTCAAAACCTTTAGTCTTTCTACTAATGGAAAGGAAATCATAATAAGGTGATAACCCCTGAGGGGATATATTCTGTACACTATAACCAGAAGGTAAGGTCGATATGGGGACAGCTTGGCTCACCTTTAAATTGTCACAGCTTTCCGGGCTTGTTCTATTGTGTGATTTAATTTCCCGGTTTCCAGTTGAGATCGTCCGATTATGGTAGGTATAGAGGTCGTTATTAGCTCAAATCGTTCAAAGTCAGAGCTAGACAATCCTATTAATAGATTGCCTTTATAGTCCCCGGAAAAGACTGGGCTTTCTCCTATTTGGTAGAATCCTGAAATGTGTTTTCCCCTGAAAACCAGCGAAAAGTCTGGCTGTTTTCTCCCGGTGATATATCGAGGAGGAAGTAAGTAAATCCTTTCCCCAAAAATCGGTGTTTGCCAGTTATCGAGGAGGTATGCTGTTTGTTTTCCCTGTATTTTTGTAAACCTGTTATACATCCTCCTGAAAAAGTTTGTCTATATCTGACCGCCTGAAATAAGTCCTTTTAGAGATTTTGAAACGCCTGAGTTTCTTTTGATCGATGAGTTTATAGAGGAATTGCCGGGAACACCCTAAGAGTGCCCTGGATTCTCCAACCGTTAGATATTTTTTGCTTGTCTGAGTAAATTCTTCCATATCACATAATTCAGGAAAGTAAATTTCGAGCTTTAAACTATACGTTTAGTTAACATTGTTAACTTTATAGTCCATGATTGACAACAAAAGTCAGAAACTCACTTTGTTGATGGAAACAATTAATTGAGCGGTGTGGGAGACTTTGCAAAAGTTCCCAAAACTGAGGGAGGAGGATTTTACTTTTTCTTATAAATCTCTAATGCCGCTTTAATGGTTTTGGCATCTGGCTGATATTTATATCTTTCCTCATAAATTTTTTTTATTCCATTTTCAGCAATACCGGGTAATTTCACCTTTCCGGTTGGAACATACTGCGGGTATTCTTTGAATATTTTAAATAGCCTTACCCGGGTTTCAGAGTAGTGAGATTTTCCTGACCTTTGAGTCATTTCGGTTAGCCTCCCAGCCATTGGGATCATAACTTTTAAGAGGGTTTCAGCCGCCTCCAAACTCTCTGGGGATGGGTCATCATTTTTGAACAATATCTTTTTTAATCTACTTACATTCGACTGAAATTCCTTTTTTAGCTTTTCATTTTCTTCTGATAATAGCTTTATCCGGCTATCCTCCACAGATTTCTTTGAATCTTCTTTCATGGCCACAAAATATTTGTTCAGAATTACTTTGCTACTTTGAGGATGGATTCCTCGCCAAGTGCAGTCATATAACCCGCTGTAACCTCCTCGTCATCTGCATCTGGTATGTAGTGCTTGGTCAGTACATCCAGACTTTTTCCTGTGATCTTAGCCAGTGTGGTTATTGGCAGGCTCCGACCATACACTTTACAAAATGTTCTAATGGCATCATGACTTGACAGCTTTTCCCATTTGTGGATCGTTTGAAATGTTCCGTTTTCATCCTTGACCTGTAGAGTAGAAAGAGGGCAACAAGCTTCAAAAATCTTTTTGATTGTCCGGTTAATTTCTACATCCCAATATTGCGGTAAATGATAATCATACTTTTCCAGCATGGCGCGGATTTTTGGAACAATTGGAATGATTATCCTGGTGCCTGTTTTTTGAGTTGTAAGTTCGATTTTGTCACCAACTATGTTTTGATCTATTCGTTTAAGATCACTTATTCTAAGGCCTGTCATACATTGGAGGAGGAACAAATCTCTTATATGTTTCTTTTTCCCTTCCAGTTCCATATTTTCTAGTGCTTCCAATTCCTCCCTGGTTAGGTATATCTTCACGCCTGCGGTTTCACTGTACTTAATTTTGTTAAGATTAATATTCAACTCCCCCCCATCACTTTGATAGTCCCGCAAAAACTCTTTGAGTTTCTTCAAAAACCTAGCTTGTGTATTGGCTGTATATTCTTCTTTTCTAGCCATGAATAGTTCAAAGGCTCTGACATCCTTTAGGGTGAGCTTATCCGCTGTTAGGGCTGTTTTATTGGCTGATTTCAGATATCGTTCAAAGCAATCAATCACATTTTTTATTGTCCGCCTGGTTCCCTCAGTTATTCCTATCTTTCCTTTTTTAGGTGGCTTGGAATCAAGAAAATTCCTCCATTGCCTTACCATGGAATGAGCAAGTATAGTTTCCGGCCTGCTTTCCTCTTCTCTTTGCTTGTGTATAGCTTGAACCAGTGCTGGGGTTGGTATTTTACCTTCACGCTCCAAGTCTCGCTGTATGGCTCTTATTTTGGCTTTAAATGTTTTAAGGGAATCCATCAACTCTTCGTCAGTTTTGGGTTTCCCTGCTTTTTGATTCCAGTCTTTGCCCGGTATCTTTTGCCCAGTTGAAAAGAGCTTATAAGAATAGTTTTTCTGTTTAGTGCCGTCCTCAGCAGTGTATCTCAGATATATCACTGCCTCACCTTTTGAGTTTACTTTCCGAATAATGAATTTATATGATGCTGCCATGTCTTTAAATTTTAGTTGTAACTATTCTGGATAGGTACAAGTATAGGTACAACTAATTACTGTATTTTACTGTCTACTAAGGTACACAATATTTGTTTAAAGCTCATATATAGTGATTATAAACGGCATTCTTAGTTTTGTTCGAATCCCGGGCGGATCACGAAGAGAGGAAAAGCCTCCAGCAATAGCTGGGGGCTTTTTCATTTTATACTGGCGAGAAAGCTTGCTTTCGAAGGGAGTTAAAATGAAAAAGTATCAAAGCCGAAGGTTTTGATGGCTTTTCCTCTCGGAATTCTGATGCAAACGGGATCAGCGAAGCTAATCCCGACGGATCCATATCATTTTGAATACAAGACATATTACAAGCGACACGTAATGCACAAGTCTATTTGAGACAAAAAAAAGAGGTTGAAATGAAGTGTTATTAAAAACAAAACCACTATTCCTTACCTTTAAAAATATTTCTTATTAAGGATTTATTGCGCATATTTAAGTCCCCAATTCGCCCGATAGCATAAATTCATAATATCTTGCTACTCTAACTTTTCTTTGATGTTTGATGTAAAGTCCATCATGTTCTTATTCGGAATGCTTAGTGCATTCACCGGACTTCTCTTCGTATACTATTTATTGGTCAATAGAAAATATGATTGGCATCTCATTTCATTCACGATCAGTAAGTTTCTCCAGACTTTAGCCGTCATTGGATTAGGGTTGCTGACCATACATCTCGAAACTATCCTCCTTCACATTAGTATAAGCTTTCTCATCATGGGCTACGCGTTGGAGACGTTCAATCTGGCAACATTCGATAAGTCATTCAACAAATATTTTTTGTGGGGCATGTTTCTCCCGCCAGGTTTGATTGTTTTCATTAGTTTTTCTTTTTTACATCTCCCCTATCACATCCTGGCACAATTCACCCACACTGTTGCAGCCTATTGCTTTGGCTTAGCATCTATTAACTTGTGGACTAAAAGAAGGAAATCGAAATTTGCGATTTTGGTTTCCCTGACCTACATGTTCTTTTCATTGACCTGGGTCTACTCAGCGTCATTGGCAATTATGGGCGGCGAGGCATTTAAATACCTGTCGGGTGACACGCATCGCGAGATACTGATCTACACTTTTGCTACACTCAACCTTATCGTGGGAAGCGTTGGTTACTTGCTTATGCTCAAGGACCTGGATGAACTACAAATCAGAAAAAAGAACGAAATAATTGAGTCAGATAATGAAATGTTGAAAGAACTCAACTCTAAAAAGGACAAGTTCTTCTCCATCATCGCACATGATCTCAAGGGTCCAATTGGCGGATTACTAAATCTTGGGGAGATCCTGCACAAAAAACATGATGAGCTCCCTTCCGACAAAAAGGAAGAGTTGTTTCGCTTGTTGGTAGCCTCCACCAAGGAAACCTCCAATCTCCTGGAAAATCTGCTGCAATGGTCCCGGTCGGAGACCAAACAAATTGAAATGGCACCACGGCAGCTTAACATAGATGCACTGGTAAATAAAAGTCTTAACCTGCTGAGACAGCACATTGAGGAAAAAAACATCGTCGTCAATAAAAATATAGACGAATCAATTTTCGTTTGGGCAGATCAAAATATGATTGATACAGTCCTAAGAAATCTTATCTCAAATGCCATTAAGTATGTGAATAGAAATGGGAAAATAAATATCAAATGTCAGCCAGACATCCATAACAATCTTGTCAGCATCAGTGTCAATGACAATGGCATCGGGATCAATCAGGAGGTATTAAGTAAGCTTTTCAACATCGATAACAATCACTCTACCAAGGGAACGCTTAATGAACCGGGCACCGGTCTTGGACTCAAGATATGCAAAGAGTTTATTCATGCTAATTCAGGTACGATCCTGGTAGAAAGTAAAGTTAATAAAGGAAGTACCTTTACCATTTCTTTGCCTTTTTACAACCTGGAAACCAGGAGAAAAGAAGCTTGATTACCCAGTTTTTGTTGAGAAAATATATTTTCCTGACCTGGACCCATTCACAGCAAATCTTTAAGAATTTCATAATTTCCTACGTAATTCCACCTAGAAATAGCCCCGATAATACTCGTAATTTTCAGAATTTATTATGTGAGATAAATTTTCTGCCCTATGTTAGCACTCATATACATGAAGAAAAACGAAAATATGCTGTAACAGGCGATGATCGAGATTTGAATCTCACTCTTTAACGATTTAGTAGTTTTTTTTTCATATTGGGTTAATTTGGGTTAACGGTCATGAGGGGTCATGGCCGTTTCTTTTTTGTATCTGTTTCTTGCAGGCCGCAAAAATTCTTTTCCTGAAAGTGACATTTTCAAGTCTACTTATCCCGTATCAGTCTCAATCATTTTACATCATGATCTATCGAACGGCTCCATAGCCAACCTCAAGCAAAGCAAAGCGAGGACCAGGGTTACTGGGGCAAAGATTTTTTCAAAGACAGTTTCAGCCAGAATGTTACCCAGGGTATTGAGGAAGAATAAGGCCATGAGTACCCAAAGAATCACTCTGGTTGTTTTCAGCATTCCCGGAAGTTGGACCCATCCGTACCGAATCAATACGGTATTCAGACAGATAAGGATTACACCTAATGAAACCCATTCAAACCGTAACAACTCATCTCTCGTTTCCATCTGTCCACCCCATAGGAACTCAACAGGTGCGTAGTCGAAAATGACAATCCCGATGATGATTGATAAGTGAAACAGTGAGAGCAGTCCAAAAAGTGCAGCAGCAGTAATCGCTGCTTGCCTGAAACCAATTAGTCTTTTCATATTAGAAGTGAAAATACCCTATTTGTTCAAACGAGGCAACCATTGCGGTCAACTAAACAATTATGATATTACCGTCACTGCGAGCTCCTTACCTTGCCTAAGCTACCAAAGCAAGTAAAAAATTGAGCGAAGCAGTCATGTTCAGCTTTCATTAAAATCATGTGGTCGCCTTCACGGCTTTTCTTACCTCTGGTGCTACAACAGTGCCCAGGAGCTCTATGGCTTTGAGCAATTTATCATGAGGCATTGTCCCTACACTTAGATGCATCAGGAATCGGGTAAGTCCAAACATTTCCTGCTCCATCAATATTTTGTCAATAACTTCCTGGGGACTTCCTACCAGTAAAGACCCTCTCTTTGTCCTCATGGCCTCATACTGTTGTCTGGTCATTGGAGACCAACCTCTCTCCTGCCCGATCCTGCTCATCACCAGCTCATAAGGTCCATAGAAATCATCTGCAGCTTCTTGTGAGTCCTCTGCAATGAATCCATGTGAATGCACCGATAGCTGCATTTTTTCCGGAGCATGGCCAGCAGACAGGTATGTTCTTTTATACAGATCAGCAAGTTGTATAAACTGTTCTGGCATGCCTCCTATAATCGCTATGGCTAAAGGTAATCCTTTGTTTGCTGCCCTGATCACTGACTCAGGTGTTCCTCCAACCGCAATCCAAATGGGCAATTCCTTTTGAAATGGTCTGGGATAAACACCTCTGTTGTTTATCGATGGCCGATGATGACCTTGCCAGGTTACCCGCTCTGATTTATTGAGTTGCAGGAGTAATTCAAGCTTTTCAGAAAAAAGTGAATCGTAATCTTTCAGGTCATTGCCGAAGAGCGGGAACGACTCAATAAAAGAACCTCTCCCGGCCATGATTTCAGCCCGACCTCCCGATAATAAATCCACATGAGCAAATTGTTGAAACACGCGTACCGGGTCATCTGAGCTAAGTACCGATACTGCACTTGACAACTTGATATTTTTTGTTCTGACGGCAGCAGCAGCCAGTACCACAGCAGGTGAAGAGACCACAAAATCCGGTCGATGATGCTCACCCACTGCATACACATCCAGGCCTACCTGGTCTGCCAGTTCTATCTCTTCCATCAGGTTTTGCATCCGCTGATAAGGACTTAAAAGCTTGCCTGTTTCAGGATCAGGAGTGTTTTCTACGAAGGTGCTGATACCAATTTCCATGTGAACTTTGTTTTAAACGTTCGATGTAAATCAAGACAATGACTGGTCTAAAATGACTGGTCTGTTGGCCCCAGACCAGGGGTTTAGATTAGGTTCTTTTTGTTTTGATTATCGAACTGACATTTTTCATTTCAATATTAACTAATGTACGTACATAAAAATTCAAAGTTGAGAAGAAAAAGTGTGGAGGGGTTAAAGTAGACGAGACTAAATAGGGTACAAAACATGTCACAAGCGGGACGCTCGCCAGTTTTGGGACAACACTACACAAAAAAATGACTGGTCTGTGAGCCACCATAGCCAGAGTTTTGAATACTTCTCCAGAAATGAATCCAGTAACAGGTATTATTGAATAAAAAAAAAGCACGTAGAGTGCTCCACGTGCTTTTTATAACAAGTTTTTAATCGAAGATCACCATTCCACACCGGTGTCTTTCCAGCTTCTGGTATTGGCAGATTCGATCACCATTTCACATACCTTTTGGGTTTGTAAAGCATCCTTAAAGGTTGGATGGCATGGTTTGTTAGTTTCGAGTGATTTGAAAAAATCAGCTGCCTGGTGGATAAATGAATGTTCATACCCAATGATCAGACCGGGCACCCACCACTTATCCATATATGGCTGATCGCCATCTGTCACGTGGATAGATCTCCATCCACGCACCACAGAATCATCTCTGTGATCGAAATATTCAAGCCTGTTCATATCATGTAGATCCCAACGGATGGAAGCATGTTCCCCATTGATCTCCAATGTATAGAGTGCTTTGTGACCTCTTGCATATCGTGTAGACTCGAAAAGACCCAATGAGCCATTGTCAAAATGGCAATGGAAGATACACGCGTCGTCTATACCAACTTTTTGCTTCTTGCGGCTATCATGGTGTACTCTTTCTTTGATAAAAGTCTCAGTCATGGCAGAAACATCTTTGATGCCACCATTGAGCCACATGGCTGTGTCAATGCAGTGGGCCAGCAGATCACCTGTCACACCCGAGCCAGCCGCTCCCACGTCAAGTCTCCAGGTACCTGCACCTCCTTGCGGCACGTCCGGACTGATGGTCCAGTCCTGCAGGAAGTTTGCACGATAGTGAAAGATCTTCCCAAGTTTCCCCGAATCGATGATCTTTTTAGCCAGTGTCACGGCAGGCACTCTGCGATAGTTGTACCATACGGTATTCTTCACTCCTGCTTTTTCTATCACCTTGACCATCTCCTCTCCTTCAGCCAACGTCCGTGACAATGGTTTCTCGCAGAGAATCATTTTTCCTGCCTGAGCAGCTGCCATAGCAATCTCAGCATGGGTATTGTTGGGAGTACAAATATCAACAGCATCGATATCGTCTCTTGCGATGAGCTTTTTCCAGTCAGTCTCCGTAGATTCATAGCCCCATTGCTTGGCAAATGCCTCTACAGAATCCTTATTCCTGGCGCAGGCCGCCTTCAACACCGCTTTGGTTTTTAGATCCGGAAAGAAATTCTGAAGTCTATTGTAGGCATTGGAGTGGGTTCTTCCCATAAAACCACATCCAATCAACCCTATTCTAAGTTCTTTACTCATGGTTGTTTATTCGTTCTTTAAAAAATCAGTTTTTAGCTCCAGCCATGTGCTTCACGCACTTTGATAAGCGTGGCCAGGATGTCATTCCATGTTTTTTGCTGTGTCATCACAGAATTGTCAAACATGCAACCATCCCAGCAGATGTGCTGAAAAGCTTTGGTCAGATTGCCTTTTTCGTCTCTCAGCCAGTACCCGGCATCATTGACCACATCCAGCTTACCATTTGGATCGGTGGCCTGACAGTGACGACCGGTCTTGTCATGGGAGCCTGTCCCGTGAACCGTACCATCGTTCTGAGCAACATGAAAGTCTATGGTCCATGGCCTAAGCGCATTGGTGATTTTCTTCAGACCTGCAGTCAGGGTCTCCCTGTCTTTCCAGTCAAAATTGTCAGGCAATATCCTGTCTTCCGGTTTGTTGTAACCCAGTAGATACAGCATGGTATGTGCCATGTCAGCCTGAAATCCCATGTTGGGTCGATCGACAGCTTCCAGGGTTTCTACCATGGTTTTCCAGCTATGCATGCCTCCCCAGCAGATCTCGCCTTCTGCTGCCAGACGTTCATCGTAGTCAGCGGCAACATCACATGCTTCTCTGAAAGTTTGCGCAATCAGTTTGGAGTTGTTCACCGGATCTTTGGCCCAGTCGTTGGGGCTGGAAGCAGAATCAATTCGGATGATACCATAGCTCCGGACACCTTGCTCCCGCATGACTTTAGCAAATTCACATGACTTGCGTACCATGTCTACAAAGGTCTTGCGATCTTCTTTGCTCCCCATGGCAGGACCTCCCCAGATCGGGGCTACCAGGCTACCTACTTTCAGTCCATAACCAGCAATTTTATCAGCAATTCGCTTGAAATCATCCCTGGATCCTTCGATATCGATGTGAGGAGGTAACAGACCAAGGTCTACTCCATCAAACTTGACTCCATTCACCTCCGCTGCAGCTGTCATCTTCAGCATATCGTCAAACGGAATTGGTGGTTCAGAATCTGGCCCCTTTCCTACGACTCCGGGCCAGGTTGCATTATGTAATTTGGGATAGTTGTTCACAATAAGGGGTTTTTGTGGTTAAAAAATAAATTTGACTAAATATAATCATAAATCAAGGTTCAAATCGGGGTTATCCGGTCCGAAATGCTTCAGCATGACAATGGGATCACAATCGGAATAGTTTGTAATGGTTACACCCTCTTTAGCGGCTTTCTCCGTCACAAAAAACTCATCGTTTGTGTGCTGTCCATAGCGAATCATAGTTGGTGTTTCTATTTCCCATACACCCATCTTGCCATGACCCTGCATCATGATCATGCCATAGGCAGCATTGTCTTTGATGGTGACTGTCTGACCAGGCAAAACCGTAAGTTCCTTGGCACTGAAGGCATCCGAGCGATAACATACCCATACTTCACGATAGCCCACCATCTCCTTTTCAGGTCTTACCGGAACAGGATTCATAAATCGGGTCTCCAGCATATTTGGGTCGGTATTCAATTCCCAGTCCAGCACCTCGATCAACTGTTCGTAATCACCAATCCTGTCTTTAGGTGTACCGTTCCAAAGCAACTCCTCAGGAATGATGGCCTCATTCACCAGTGACTGGTACATGGCAAAAACATCAGAAGCTTTTTGGGGCTCATAGGTACACATGCTTCCTGGTGCATGCAGCATGCCCGGAGGCACGTCCCATCCGGTCCCCGGCTCAAGCCTAAAAGCCGATGAATAGTTGGTGATCTTATTGTCACCCTTGGTAAAGTTCTTCAGGCATTCCAGGATTTGCTCTTTGGTAGTTCCCGGGGTGATACCGAAGAAGGTATATGGAAAGTCTCCTCCATGGTTATTGACCTGTGGCGGGAAATAATAGGCTTCCGGTTTACCTTTTTGACCGATCTTGGCGGCGTCTTTATCATTGTGGTGTACATGGTGTGGCAAAGGTCCCATGTTGTCAAAGAATTTTGAATACATTGGCCAGCTCTCATATTCTTTCCAAAGTCTGTCGCCGATGATAGCTCCTTTCAACTCATCAATGGCATCTCTGAGCAATACCTCCGAAGTCCTGGATCCATCTTTTACGACAATGGCACTTAGTCCTTCATTCTTCCCTGTCAAAGGTCCATTTTGCGCAGGTGTAGTGGAAGAAAACCAACGTTCATCTATTCCACCACGTTCTCCACCCAGTACATAATAGTCATCGGGATGAAGTTTGATCCTTCTGCCAGGTACACAAAAAGATCTGGGCACCCAGTTTGGGGCTAATCTCACTATTCCTTTGCCCTGATCTAATGCAATTTCTGCAAGTTTTTTACTCATATCTATTTAAGGGTTTATTGCTATTTATTTTATTCTATTTCTGAGATCAATTCATGGATAGATTTTGGATCATCCATCACTTCCAGTTCCAGGTCATATTTTCTGGATTCTCCCGGCTCCAGGAAGATCAGGGATTTCTCTGCTCTTGCTGCACTTTGGCCTATAGGTGGATGAGTTCCTGGTTCCAGTGCAGTCACATATTCTTTCCTGCCCCAGTGCTGCCAGTTGGTGAGCCAGGGCATTTGCTCCTTCCTGAACCTAATGACCAGGGCCAGGCCTATCTTCTCGTTGTGGACTCCACAATGAACTACTCCATTCTTATCAGGCTTTACGTCCACAAACCCACAAGCCTCCCCTGTTCCACTGTGTTCTTTCAATGGCGGTTTACAGGTCCTAAAGTCTTTTCCCTCTCCAAAAAGCTGATCATCCATTTCACCTCCACGCGATTTACAGGTACCATTCCACAGTAATTTGGTCCCCTCATCAATCAGAGGCCAGCCAAAGTTGAGATGATAAAGCAGCATATGTGGTGCGAGTTCATTCCCTGCATTGATGATCTCGTCCTCTACCTTGATGACAGCAGATCCCAGACTACCAGAGATCTTCCTCCTCAGATCCAGCCTGTTTCCAAACACCTGGGTTTGTTTGATCACGCCTGATATACTCATTTCCATGTGGCCATGTGCCGGATTCGGCTGAATGATCGATTCTATGGTTGCAGGAATGTTACTCACCTGGTCATGTAGTCCTCGCTTTCCAAACTCATCTTCCTCAGGGCCACCCACATGGGTCAGTCCACAGGTAGTCATAAGGCCCCCGCTGAAGGTCTTCAGCCAATCGAGACCTGTCTGGGCATAGGATTCGGGTGACATGACACCACCATGGCTCAGCCAGGCCAGACTATGCTGGTTGTAGAACGCATCCACAATGTCCATTCCTCGATCAATGACCACCTTATATCTGAGTCCGGTGCCGGTATTGATCCAGGCGATCCTGGAACCTCTCCCTGCTCCATTGTCCACCACAGATGTCTCAATTCCTCCTACCTGGGCTGTGTTACCAACCTTGTCAATCCAAGAAATATGCTTCATCTCACTCATTCAATTTTTTCTATGCTTGTCCAACATTTGTTTGATAAACTGATAGCCCTTTTCAGCCATCTCCCAGGGTTCAGCAAACTCACGCCATACATTGATGGCATTGGCAAAGACCGGGTCGTTACGGGTAAATCCTTCAATGGTGAGCCATCCTTCATATCCTACTTCAGCTAGCGTGGCAAATGTTTCATCCCACTGTACATGTCCTGCGCCCGGGGTGCCCCGGTCATTCTCACTGATATGAAAATGGGTCAAATAAGGAGCAATCTTTTTAATTGACTCCGCTATATTCTTTTCCTCAATGTTGGCGTGATGCGTGTCGTACATCGCCCGGACATTGGGATGACCTGTCAATGCTACCAGGTGAGCAAGCTGCTCGGCGGTATTGCACAGGTAGCATTCAAACCGATTCAACGCCTCAGGAGTCAGTGTAATCCCAAACTGTGAAGCATAATCTCCGGCCTGATGCAGCACTTCTGCACTCCATTGATATTCCTTTTCTTCCGGAGCTTTTTGATAAAAGGTGGCAAAAGCCGAGTGAAACGGACCACACAGGACTTTCGCATTCAGCTCATTGGCGCGATCAATGGTCCATTGAATTCGGTGGAGGGATTTGACCCTCACCTTTGGATCAGGGTCTATCGGGTTTTCCTCTTTAGACATGACAAAAACAGCCGTGGTTTCTAACCCGATGCTACTGGTATAGTCGCCAAGTCTCCGGAAGGCCTTTTCATCCTGATCCCCGATGAAAAATTCCACCCCATCATATCCGATGGATTTTAACTTGTCCAGGATGGGAAACAAATCGTCGGAGACACCAGCAGACCAGGCAAGCACGTTGAAACCGATCTTATTCATCTGTTAAAGCGCTTTGTACCGGATGTTTTTGTATTCAACCTTCATGGGTGGTCCCCGGTGGATCTGGAATCCAAGTAAGCCTTCAGACATTCTGTTTACTGTGTCGTTGTCAGTGACCTCACTCATCAGGACCCCGTTGATATAGTGCTGGAGCAGATTACCTTTGATGATCAGCTTACATTCATTCCAATCCTGGGATTTGATCTTTGCTTTTAATGCATCTGTATCGCCTAATGAACTGACGATCTCCGTGCTTTGCCAGGCATTTTTCTTTACATTGTCCCTAACCTCGGCATTAGGATCTTCCTGGTTGTTGACAATCACCTGCTGACCTCTATAAGCGAGTGTAGCTCTTTTTCGCTCTTCATAATTCTGGCCTGTGTAGTTGTTCTTTCCATCTATATCAGCCTGATAACCCTTCAATCCAAAAGGCACACCTTCTACCATTTCACTGCGGTACTGGATACCGCTGTTTCCTGACTCGGTAATCCTGAAGTCCACGATCAGCTCGAAATCTGCTGGCTGTCCACCATCCCAGATTAAAAAGGTATTCGCTTCAAGGGGTTTTTCCTCAGTGGTATACCCAACGATTGTCCCGTCTTCTACTTTCCAATAGGTGGGATCGCCTTTCCAATTAGTGAGTGTTTTTCCATCAAAAATTAATTGATATTCATCAGCCACGGCAGCTTTGGACTCACTTCCCTCCTTTTTGCCAGGGGAACAGTTTATTAAGCTGATTAAGACAATCAGTGATGATATGCTGAAAAAGGTTTTATTTATCATTTGAGTTAGTTGGTTGTTTTAATATTGATAATGCGCTGCTATTTGTCTTATTGATACAGTTCATTTTGTGGGTTGCCACCTGAAATCAGATAGGCAATCAGGTCTTTCAACTCCTCCTCATTCAATGCATTGATGGTTCCCGGAGGCATAGCCGAAACTTCCGACAATTCAATCCGCTCTACCTCAGCTTTTGGCACTTCTCTCAGCTGGTCAGGAGCGAAAGGATTTTGAGATACCTTGTAGTTACTCCCCTCCTCATTCACAATCCTTCCTACCACAGACTGCCCATTTTTCAAGATCAGGATAGATGATGCGTATTGATCAGAAATTACATCACTGGGCTCTATGATGGCCTTCAGAATATCCTCAGGAGAGAACCTGGTTCCCAGCTGGGTAAGGTCCGGGCCACTGGCACCACCTTCACCCGCTATGGTATGGCAGGTTTTGCAATTCGCGGCGATGAACATGTTTTTTCCGTTTTGGAAATCTCTTCCCTTCAGGGGCTCTCCGACAACTTGAGCAATATCTTCAGTCTGCCACCTCCTGCCAGGACCTTCCGGACGGATTGCTTCAGCGATATCGTTTCCTGATTCGGTGAGTAAGGCATTACCAGAGAGCTCATTGTAATAGTCAAATTGATCATTGGGAACATATGCCAGGGCGCGTTTCCTTGCATTGTTGATAAAGCCAATGTAGCTATGACCTGCCTGATACCCCAACATTTTCTCAAACCAACTAAAATAGCGCTCCCTCAACTCTGGAGTCCAACCTGATTCAATATCACTCAAAGTCATACCAAAGTAGGTATGCTGTGCCGGTGGTACACTACTCAATGTTTTGGCAATGCTCATTCCATACTGTAAATTCCTGAGGATCAGATCAGAGCCCTCAGTAGCCGTGCCGGTCATACTGGAAGCATCTGAAGTCACTTCCTTCTCAAGTAGTGCCAGGGTCTTCTCGATGGTTCCTGGTACTTCGAGGTATGCCAGTACCTTACTCGAGATAAAATCCAAAGCATCATTTTCGGAAGGATATACAGCAAACAGATAATTTCCCACCTGCTCTTTGAGGGCACCCGATGGGGCTCCAAATCTTGCTATTGTCACTTCGATGGTTCTCACCAGGTTGATTTTATCGTCTGATGAAAGCTTTTCAAAATCAATATCAACCAATCCCTTTAGGAGGGCATCCCGATGTGATCGGTCACCCTGTCTGGCTACCGCCAGACTTCCCTGGATCTTTTTCACAGGGTCAGATTCGCTCTGTACTTTTTTTACATATTGATTGACTGGCTGATGCTCTACTGCTATCCTGGCAGCATACTGTACAAACCTGTCCTCATGACCTAAATACGACCATGCAAACTCAATGGCTTCAGGGTTGGGACCCTGATGATACTGCTCAAGTTTTACTCTCAACTGCTGAGCATCTGTCTTTTCCGGACTTTCACTCGATTTCGTGTCTGTCCCGTCATAATAAACCCGATAAAGATCCGAATCCAGTCTTCTACCCCCTGTCAGGAAATACAAGGCCCCATCAGGACCAAACACACCATCTGTCAGAGGTAATGGAATACCGGACAAAAACTCTTCTTTCTCGCCAATGTATGAAGCTCCGTTCGGCTTCAGGTGTATTCCATAGATAATGCCAAAACTCCAGTCAAAAGCGAACAAGACATCCTGATATTTACCCGGAAAACCTGAATCTTTTCCATGCAGAACCCCCGTAGGTGAACCCTGGCCAATGTTGAGTACGGGAGGTAAATTATCCGGGTAAACAGGAGACCACTTGGCATTTCCTGTTCTCCACCCAAATTCACTGCCGCTTGTCACATGACATATTCTGGTAGGTCGATACCAGGGCATACCGAGATCCCACTCCATATCTGAGTCATAGGTAAACAGGTCTCCCTGTCTGTTGAATGCGATATCATATGGGTTTCGATAGCCGGCACTGATCAATTCCCAATTTTTCCCCTCCGGGTCTGTCTTTGCAATCCATCCTCCGGGCTCCTTTCGCGTTCTGGCATGACCTCGCGGATCAGTCAGATGCGGAAAAAGGTTGTCATGTTGCCAGTTGGAAGGCAGTCTGTAAGCATCCATCTCGGGAGCATCGGTATGGTTTCCTGATACCACATACAATGATTTACCATCAGGGCTGAGAATGATACTGTGAGGACCATGTTCTCCGTCGCCCTTCAATGGCTTAAGTTGAGTGATTCTATCGTATTGGTCATCATTGTTAGTATCCTGCAATCGGTATAGTCCACTTTCTACAGGAAATTCTTCACTCACCCGGTTGTTGACCATGACGTATAGACTATTAAATGCATATAACAACCCCTGGGCATGCCCCATAAGAAGTACAGAATCTGAGTCCGGAGATTTGATGGATAGCCGCTCAATTTTTGGGGTAAGCGAATCCGATCCAATGGCAGGTATCTCAAGCCTGTAGAGTGCACCATACTGGTCGGATGTGATCAGCCTGCCTTTATTATCAAATGCCATGGACACCCAAGATCCCATATCAATTTCTGATGGAGAGAAAATGTGCTCTGCTTTGAATCCCGGCTGAAGCTTTAATTTGCTAACCTTTGGATTAGCTGGCTCATCTTTTGAACAGGAAACCAAAATAATGATTAGGAAGAAAAACGATAAGTTCTTTAGGAAAGAAGGGTGCTTCATGGGTTTAATAAAATATGGTTGAATATATCCAAATCAATAGGATACTGGATTTTAAATGTGTTAAATATATGACAAAACTTTAACCATTTGGGAAAATAGAAATTAATGATATTTCGGTAGATATCACCAGGTATCTATTTTACCCTTTTGATAAAATTTTCGCACTCAATATCGGGCAAACTCCTGAGTAAGGTATCCCGCTGTGACCGGATTCATTACCAGGGTGACATTTACTGATCACATTTACAGGATATGGCTTATTCAGGAACGAAGGAATATCATCTACCGGTGCGTCCTTAGGATGATGGATTTAAAAAAATCTCTTCGCTCCTGGCGTCTACAAAATGTTTTATTATTGCAGTAAACCTAACCTTCAAGCCATTTTCCTACATGAGATCATTGTTAATATGCCTGCTCTTATTACTTGTTTCTTTTCATAAAGGTCTATCCTGCAACTGTCAAAATCCATTATTGGAACAGGAGATAGCTGTCACACAGACCATATTACTGGCAAAGGTTATTTCAACGCAACAGATAACTATCCGACCGGACCGTGAGCGTGTTTACTATCTGTACAGTACCCGGTTTGAAGTAATAAAGCGTTATAAAGGCACAAAATCTGAAACGGTAGAGGTTCTTTCCAGGATCACAGGTTGTGCCTTTCCTTTTGAAGTGGATTCCGTTTACATCTTATTTGCCAGCAGGCATCCAAAATATTTCAAACAATTTACCACCCCATGTCAAAGGACGGAGAAGGCTTCACTTTCTGCTTCACTAATTAGCAAGCTAGACAAGGTTGAGGACCACATTTATCAGATTAGTCAAATTCCGTCTGAAGAATTGTATGGCAAAATCTGGTGTAATGAAATTTTTGACAGGGTAGAAACAACACCAACTCATAAGATGGATTTTGAGGAGACACAGGCTTTCGTAAAAAAGAATCTGGAACCCTGCGAAATCATTTATGAACCAAAGAATAAACGGGACAGTCTGATTATCCAAAGCCCTTCATTTGAAGCAGCTGTAAACCGATTTACGGTGATCTATGAAGTGGACACAGCTGGCCAAATTATCAATCCAAAGATTGCGGATGATTGGAACTCAATTCCAATTAAAGATGATGCTTTGACCTGTAAAAAGAATGCAATCGAGCTGGTAAAAAAATTACCTCCACTTAATCCAGCTGAAATTCGTCATACGAAGGTTTGTACTACAGATAAGTTTCTGGTTGATTTTAGTTTGGTTGTTAATTAAAAAGCCGGATCATGTCCGGCCTTTCGATTGTTATAGTTTAGTTAACCTGGGCTCATAGGTGTATATCTTATCCCCATGCCATGGTTCAAGGTATTCGGATAACTTCTTATAAAATTCATTCTGACTCTTTTCATCCGGCCAGGCAGCTTTGATGATCTCAATATTGGTTTGTTGTAGATTATTCAGATCATCAAATGATTTGAATACAAACACCTGTAAAAAATCCCGACCATCCCCTCCATAGAAATGAACCATGGGATAATAGGCCAGCACGGTTTCATTTTTAAGGATAACTTTCTCAGCATGTTCCTTTAAGAGTTGTGTTCTCTCAGCGATTGAACCATTCTCAGGGAGAGGCTTTGCTCGTAACATTCTGAAATAATAGTACAGGACACTATCCGATTTTGATTGCAACCGCTTAGTAAATGGAAGTAAAGAATAGATCTCATCCGAGTGCTCCAATGAATAATAATTGAATCGTTTTCTCAGCATAGCCCTCCTCTCCAGGGAATCCGGCCAGGTTGCTTTCACTAATTCAATGCCTTTTTCATGTGACTTTTCGAGTTCGGATAAATTCTCATAAGTCTGCATAAAAAGCAGTTCAGAAGCATCATCCGTATAAAAATGATATAAGACAGTTCCATCCAAAATAAAATGATTCTTCATGATCACCTTATCATGGAACTGTCCTTCTAACGCTAACCACGCCTTGTTTGAATTGGTCGTATCAGGAATCCAATGAGTCTTGGAAATAACAGCAATCTGACTCAATAAGCAAAAAGGGATGCATAGCACAGCCATGCATAGCCCAGATGTAATAAATCTTCTCATATTAAGTGGATTTAGGTTATGGATTATATAAAAGTTGACGCTTTTATATGAGAAGTAAAAACAATCGCAAACAATAACTTACGTTGTCTGATAAAAATCCACTATTATCTTGCTAAAATCAACAAAAACAGAGCTAAACTCCCCCTTTCATTTGTCTGGCGAGAATCTTGATGAACTTATCAATATAAGGAGCCGTAGATTCTTTTTTAAGCATGGCAAAGTACCAGGTGCGATGCAGACCGTTTTTAGTAACAGGTACAGTCACTATTGGTTGAGTCTTGAGATAAGGCTCTACAGCCCATTTAGCCAGCACCTTCACGTAAGCACCTGTTTTCACCATTTCCACCTGTGCTTCGGTGAGTAGAATTTCTGTGATTTTTCGGGGTGTCACATTCGCCGGCAACAGAACCTGACGAAAAAGGGCTACAGATTCCAAAGGTCTGGAATAGATCAGGACATTCTGATCGGCAAAATCCTCAGCCACCACATATGGCTTTTCCTCCCAGGGATGACCCTGCGCTACCACTGCCACCAACTCATCACGGAAAAGTTCACGGTACTTTATCGCATTGTTTTTCACTACTTCACTGGTGAGTACACCATCTACTTTGCCATCCAACAAATAAGGAATAGGATCAGCCGTATAATCCGGATGAATATTCACGTTGATCCCCGGAAACTCCCTGGAAAAAGTTTTCATCACCCCGGGAAGCCAGTGATAGCAGGTATAACATTCTGTAGTAATATTCAATTCTCCTACCTCCCCATCCCTTAAACTGATCAGTTCATGCTCAGCCAATTCCAATTCCAACAGGATTTTCTGGGCTGACTTCAACATCACTCTTCCCGCATCCGTAATGACAAGCTTTTTATTGATCCTGTTGAATAGCTGCACCCCCAACTCCTGTTCTATCTCCTTTAGCTGATGGCTCAGTGCCGAGGGTGACACATTCAACTTCCGTACAGCTTTGGTCAGACTCCCCTCTTCAGCTACACTTTCAATTAAACGGAGGTGTCGAATTTCCATATCTATGAATATTTTTCATTCATAAATTTAAATCATTTCATTTCATTCATCATCTTTTTACATAGAATTTCTCGTTTTTTGTTCAGGTGTCATGCCAATAAAGATGAAAAGGTCTTCACTATATCGATCATTAATTCTCCTGACAATCATTGGAACAGGCACATATACCAACTTCCTGATAACAACTCAGCTTTGGAACAATCAAGGGAATCTTCCCAATATCGAACATCAGGTCCAACCCACGAAAACAGATGAGATCAGTCCTTTTAAAGAGTACGAAAACCTTTGTGAAGGCCTGAAAGAAATAGCTATGGAATACCCATTGAGAGAAATTCAAGGATTTATTTCGGAAGACAATAGGATGATTGTGACTGCAGTCGGTAGTATATACAAGGTCATTGGTCCAAAGCCAATTTTCTATGAGGGTAAATATTACCTGGCATGGAATAAATTGATCAAACCCAGTCATAGCTACTCCGGAGTGATCCAGTACAAAGGGTCTGATTATTTGTTTATTCCTGTCAAAGCAATGTTTCACTCACATGTGATTGATGGGGCATTGAGCGAGATGGACCTGCAAACGGCAAAGAAGTTGTCGAGACTCAGACACTTGCTCATAAAAAATGATCGGATCATAGACTTTAATGAGTTTGGTCCCAAATCCATTCAGAAATATTCTGAAAAAGCGTGTCAATACATTGCATTCAGATGAATTTAAAGCGTAATAATTCTCCTCTTCATATACGGGGTACGGGCTGATGTCCGTGCCCTTTTTTTATGCTTTTTTGATTTCCTGAAAGCCAGGCTAATAAAATTAACTTTTTGCAAAACGATATTTGATAAATGACGTATCATTAGATTGCGCCGCAATTCTTGTTTTTCACAAAACAGCATCGCCTAACTAAAATTTTATAGTAATTCATGCAAATGGATCTCTCATTCTTTATCCAATTGGGAAATTTCAATAATTACCCTACTCAGGTTTCAATATTCAATTCTTCTTCTCAGAGTGCCTGATCTACTTTGGCTCTCAATACTTGAAACCCATGCATCAATTACGCTTCTTAATTGTATTTATCATCCTGCTCCCGCTGCTATCAGGGTGTAATAAAGAATCGTACACAGAAATTTCGTTAGAAAAAAAATCTTCCAGGCATAGCAAATCTTCAGGTGGAGCATATACCAAAGTGATCAGCAAGTCCTCTAACATGACTGTATCCGGTGAACTTGTCTTTCTGGATGACACATTGATCCTTTATACTGATCGCCAACAATACGTTGCAATTCCTGTTGACGATATAGAGACAATGACTGCTCAACTAACAGGCACAAAGGCTAAGACCTATTTGTTAATTACAGGATTGACGCTGGTCCCTACAATGGTTGGCTTACTCGCCCATTCCAATCATTCTGATTCTCCAAAAGCCATCGGGCTAATGGCTACCAGCCCCGGATTACTGGTTGCCCTCATAGAATCTTTTAAAAAACCACAACTCATTAACTATCCTGAAGATTCGTTAGAAGAATTTAAACAACATGCCAGGTATCCGGACGCTCTGCCTTTTGAACCTAAATTTCAAGATCTACTGAGCTCCGCAAGTGTAGATCACGGCAAATTGGGTCTGGAATGTATGCCCATGACATCCACTAATGGGTCTAAAACGCACTTATCCATTAAAAAACGTTAATTGTTTTATAACCATAGTCACTTTTGACTTGCTTCATTAATTTTGATGCCGAATGAAGTGGGCTTACGACATAGGTGTATTTGAAATTATTGCCATCCTGGCATTTATCCTTTTCTATTCTTTTTATCTTATCAGACTGCTCAGGATCAGGAATGTATTAAATACTTCCATCAGACGATCTGTGCTCAAACTCTTACTCAGGAGTATTTATGTAATCCTTATGATAGTTGCCTTGCTCGGACCTTCTTTTGGAGATACCACCCGGGAAGTGAAGGCCATCGGAAAAGATATATTCATTTGTGTTGACCTGTCTGAATCCATGAATGCCGTGGACGTTCAACCTTCCAGGCTTGAAAAGGTGAAATTTGAATTAAAGAACATTGCAGAGGCCTTCAGTTCAGACCGCATTGGTTTGATCATGTTTTCCAATGAAGCCTTTATGCAATGTCCGCTTACCTACGACAACAATGCTTTGACCCTCTTCATCCAATCTCTAAATACGGACCTTGTACCCAGTACCGGAACAGATTTTGGCCCCCCACTTAAGATGGCATTGAAAAAGTTGACAGATGAGACACAGTCCCAGGCCAAGCAAACCTCCAAAATCATTATCCTGATCAGCGATGGGGAAGATTTTGGGGAAGAGACAGAAGATGTAGGAAATGAAGTAGAAAGCTCAGGCATTAAGCTATTTACGCTAGGTGTGGGCACCGAAAGAGGCAGTAAAATCCCGACAAGACGAGGATTCAAGAAAAACAGATCCGGCGAGGATGTGATCAGCCAGCTAAATGACGCCTCATTGAAAAAGCTTGCAGCTGACACAGGAGGTAAATATTTTGAGATCAATGAATCCCGAAACGATGTGTCCCGTTTGATTAGTGCAATCAATGACATTGAAGGAGAATTGAGAGATGCCAAAACCATGGATGCCAAAGCCAATAAGTACTTTTACTTTCTCGGTGCGGCATTTTTCCTTATGCTCCTTGATTTGATCATTAATGTGAAGGTTATCAGGATATGAAAGCAATCTTCCTTATCACTTTGTTAGTCCTTTCCCCTGATCCTATTGAGATCAACAGGATCAATAAAACAAAAAAAGCCGCCGAAACAGCTTATAATGCCGGCAATTATGAGCTGGCAGCTTCAAAATACAGAATCCTTACCGACAGTATGCTGATCGATGAGGACGAAGTGTATTTAAACATGGCTCACAGTTATTTTCATCTCAATGATTCTGCCAACGCTACCAGCACTTACAACCAGTTGACAGGCTCGCCAAACAAAGAAATCAGGTCTATAGCATATCAACAACTTGGCGTGATGGCCAAAAACAATCGCCAGCTAAACGAAGCGGAGTCTATGCTGAAGTCCGCCATCCGGGCTAACCCCACAAATAGTGAAGCCCGATACAATTACGAGATTGTGAAAAAGCTTTTACAGCAGCAAAACGAACAAAACCAGCAGAACCAGGACAATCAAAACCAGGATCAACAAGATCAGAATCAGGATCAGGAGAACCAGGATCAGCAAAAGCAAAACCAGGACAAACAAAATCAGGAATCTGAACAGGATAGTCAGGAACAAGAACAACAGGAACAGGAGCAGAACAACGAGGAGGGTGAGCAGGGAGAGCAGGAACAGCAACAACAGCAGGAAGGAGAAGAGCAAGACAGCAAGGAACAGGAAAACCAGCAACCTGGCACCAAAGAAAAGCTTGAGGAGATGAATATTTCTGAAGAAAAGGCCAGGATGATTCTCGAGGCCATGAAAAACAACGAATTTCAGTATATTCAGCAACGGAAAAGAAAACCTACTAAACAGCAGGACCCTAACAGGCCAGACTGGTAAACAACATTGATCATGGAAGAAGTATTCATTGTATCTATCGTACGTACTCCCATCGGAAGTTTTGGTGGCACACTCTCCTCCTTTTCTGCCACTCAGCTGGGTAGCCTGGCTATCAAGGGTGCATTGGATCGTCAAAAGATTGACCCCAAAGAAGTTCAGGAAGTTTTTATGGGGAATGTGGTATCGGCTAACCTGGGCCAGGCCCCTGCCCGTCAGGCAGCCATTGGTGCTGGTATTGGTACCCATGTACCCTGTACAACCATCAATAAAGTCTGTGCTTCAGGAATGAAGGCAGCCATGCTTGGTGCTCAGTCTATCATGTTGGGGATCAATGATGTGGTGGTGGCCGGTGGAATGGAAAGTATGAGCAACATCCCCTACTACATTCCAAAGGCAAGATATGGCTACAAATATGGTCACGGTCAGCTGATTGATGGGCTGATGCATGATGGGCTATGGGAGGTTTACAACGGCTTTCCGATGGGTAGCTGTGCTGATAATACAGCTAAGGAGATGAAGATCTCTCGCGAAGAGCAGGATGAATATGCCATTAGATCCTATAAGCGTGCTGCTAAAGCGACGGAGGATGGAGATTTTAAATCTGAGATCATTCCTGTAGAGATTCCCCAGAGAAAGGGCGACTCGCTGGTGATGGATACTGACGAGGAGTACAAAAACGTGTTCTTCGAAAAGATCCCCTCACTCAAGCCGGTCTTCAATCCTGAGGGCACCGTTACCGCTGCCAATGCCTCAACGATCAATGACGGTGCTTCGGCAATGGTACTGATGAGTAAGAGCAAAATGGAGTCACTGGGATTAAAGCCAGTAGCAAAAATCATTGGTTTTGCAGATGCTGCACAGGACCCTATCTGGTTTACCACTGCCCCTTCCCTGGCTATTCCAAAAGCGATACAGCGGGCAGGTTTGAAACCTGAGGACATTGACTATTACGAGATCAATGAAGCCTTTTCTGTTGTCGCGCTTGCCAATAACAAAACCCTCGGACTGGATCCGGAAAAAGTAAATGTGCTGGGTGGCGCAGTTGCTCTCGGACACCCCCTGGGTGCATCAGGAGCAAGGATCATGACTACATTAACCACCGTTCTCATCAAGAATAAAGGTGAATATGGTGTAGCAGGAATATGCAATGGTGGTGGAGGAGCATCCGCCATTGTCATCCAAAAAGCATAATTTCTTCGAATAATTCTCGTTTATTTGTGTGGTGTTATGAAGACAGGTTTCCTGATTGCGCTACTGGTATGTTCATTGGGTTTGATGGCTCAGACCCCCATCATTACCTACTATGATGATGGTAGCATCAAAGAGAAATACCACATCCTGGATAATGATAGCTCCAAAGTAGACGGCCTTTATGAAATGTACAGTCCTTTGGGGAACGTCATCATCACAGGACATTATGAAAAAGGGAAAAGACAGGGAGAGTTTGTAAACCTGTATGAAGATGGCTCCATCCAAAGGACCACAAGCTATAAAAATGGCCAGAAGCAAGGGTTGACACAGGTCTTCGATCCTGAAGGTCATTTAATCCAGGAAGCTGTCTTTGCAGACGATACACTGACCGGTGAACTAAAATCCTATCATCCTGATGGCTCCCTCAAAGCACAAACCACGTTCAACAATGGCAAGCCTGAAGGATGGGTAATTTCTTATTATCCCAATGATATCAAAAAGGAAGAAACCTACTACAAAGAAGGGAAGCCGAATGGAATTACACGGGAATTCTATGAAACTGGAAACATTAAGCTGGAGGCTGAACTTGTCAATGGCCTTCTTGATGGTGAATACAAAACTTACTTTCCGAATGGTCAACTGGAGATGGAAGCTATCAACCGCAGAGGATCGCGAACCGGTTCGGTAAAGTACTACTATGAAAACGGTCAACTTCGGTCAAGGGGAGTATATGTAAATGGTGGTCTTGAGGGAATGTATGAAGTTTTCTATGACGATGGATCACCAAAAGCTACTATCCCATACAATGAAGGAGCACGTGCAGGAAAGAGCACAGAATTCTTCCTTAGTGGAGAAGTCAAATCTGTGGGCGTCTACAGCAATCATGGCATGGATGCCGACATCAAAGAATACAATGAAAAAGGAAATCTCATTCAGGAAAAGAGCATCCGCAACGAGCTTCCTCATGGCAAATGGAAAACCTACGATGACAAGGAAAACCTCGTTTTAGTGGAACCGTATGAATCTGGCAAACTGCATGGCGTGAAGCTTCTCTATGAACATAAAAAACTGATCAAAGAAGAAACCTATGCCTATGGTATCAAGGCAGGAAAAGCCGTTGACTACTTTCCCAATGGCGAGCCAGAGGTTGTTTCCAACTGGAAACTAAACTGGCTGCAAGGTGACTATGTCCGGTACCATAGAAATGGCAACAAGTATTATGAAGGCACCTACCATAGAAACAAGCGACATGGTAACTGGACCTATTACAACAAAAAAGGCGAACCCGAAGTCAGAGAGATTTATGAACACGGGGACCTGAAGAAGAAAATTGAGCTTTGACCCCTCTTAAATTCCGTCTTCCATTTTTTTAATCAGATGCTAATATGAATCTGTAGTAGCCTTTTGTCTTTATGGGGTAATATTTATACGGATCAAAATAAAATGGATCTTTCAGGGTCGTTTATTCAAAAGAATTCCCAAAAACAATGAAGAGATCATGTTAAACTTGCTTTTTGATCTATATTTAACGCAATGAAAACAAGTACCAGACTACAGTTATCGACCATGATGTTTCTCCAGTATTGCGCCTGGGGAGCTTGGTATGGTCAAATGAGTAAATACATGACCAATCAGCTTGGAGCCACAGGCGATCAGGTAGGTCAGGCTTACGCTGCTTTTTCCATTGCCATGATCGCAGCCCCTTTCTTTGTGGGTATTCTGGCTGACCGATTTTTTTCGGCACAGAAAGTCATGGGTTGGCTAAACCTCACCGGAGCGGTCATCTTATTCTGGGTGTTGCAAATCGATGACCCTAACACCTTCTTTTGGGCCATACTGCTTTATTGTCTGACTTTTACTCCTACCATTTCGCTGGCCATTTCTATTTCTATGCAGCAGATGGAAAACTCGGAGAAGGAATTTCCTTCTATTCGGGTACTGGGAACAATTGCCTGGATCGTGATCGTGAATATTGTCGGATTTATGGGTGTTGGTGGAGAAGTAGTGATTTTCGAATTCACCATGTGGTTCTCCATCGTATTGGGAGTATTTTCTTTCTTTCTTCCCAAAACACCACCTACATCAGAAGGCCCTGTTTCCATTGGACAAATTCTTGGAAAAGACGCATTGGTCCTTTTGAAAGAAAAATCATATCTCATTTTCTTTATCTCTTCCATTGTGATCTGTATTCCTCTGGCATTTTATTATACATGGGGTAATCCGGCCATCACAGATGCCTACATATTCTCGTTTCCTAATGCAGACCCTACAGGCTTTAAGGTAGAAAACAAAATGTCATTGGGTCAGGCCTCTGAAGTTATTTTCATGCTCATCCTGCCCATTCTCTATGTGCGTTTGGGAATTAAGAAAATTATCATTGTGGGGCTCATAGCCTGGATCATCAGGTTCGTTTTCTTCGGGTTTGGAAATGCAGACAGTCTTGAGTGGATGTTTTATGTCGCCATCCTGCTTCATGGTATTTGTTACGATTTCTTTTTTGTGTCTGGGCAGATTTACACAGATAGAAAGGCCGGACCTAAGATCAAATCGCAGGCTATCGGTCTCATAACTTTGGCCACCTATGGTGTAGGGATGTTCATTGGGTCCCTCGTATCCGGATGGGTAAAAGATGCCTATACCTATGAGGAAGTCACCAACTGGACCGGTGTATGGCTGTTCCCATCCTATATCGTAGCAGTTGTCCTGATATTTGTGGTGATATTCTTCCATGAAAAAGGGAAAGTGGTGACTATTGATAAGTAACAATTTTGATTTCTGAATAAAAAGACGATTTTATCATGCATGACTTAGGTTTTGTAAGCGCCATCTTAGCTGACAATTCTTTTGAAGAAGTAATCGACTTCGCTGCTGCCCAGCGATTTAAATGCGTAGAAATTATGTGTTGGCCAAAAGGCAAAGCCGAACGCAGGTATGCCGGTGTCACACATATCGATGTGGATACCCTGGACAAGGACAAAGCCGCATTTTACAACGAATATTGTCAATCCAAAGGGGTATATGTCTCGGCCATGAGCTATTACCCTAACCCTTTGGATCCTGATCCCGAGCTATCAAAAACCTATGTGGAGCACCTGAAGAAAGTCATCAAAGGAGCCGCGATGATGGGTTTGAAAAACGTCAACACCTTTGTTGGCAGGGACCCGAGCAAGAATGTGGATGAGAACTTTAAAAGGTTTGAAAAAATCTTCCCTGACCTGGTAAAGCTGGCCGGTGATCATGGCATAAACTTAGGTATCGAGAACTGCCCCATGTACTTCACTAACGACGAATGGCCCAGCGGGAAAAACCTGGCCGTCAGTCCGGTGATCTGGGAACGCATGTTCAACATCATCCCTGATAAAAACTTCGGGTTGAACTACGACCCTTCGCACATGATCTGGCAGCACATGGATGCCTATCAGCCTATCTACGATTTCAAAGAAAGACTGCATCATATACATCTAAAGGATGTGAAGCTCTATCCCGAAAAACTGGACAAAGTGGGTATCCTGGCGACTCCACTGGAGTATCACTCCCCTAAACTACCCGGTCTGGGAGACGTGAACTGGAGCAAGTTTTTCGCAGCACTCACAGATGTAAAATACCGGGGTCCGGTCTGTATCGAGGTAGAGGATAAATCGTTTGAAGGCAGTAAAGAAGATATCGAAACATCTTTGCTGATCAGTAGGAATTATCTTAGTCAGTTTTTGGTGCTGTAGATTTTTACTGGGCATCTAATACCTAAAACTCATTACCTTTGCCCACCATGGCCGAAGGCATAAAATTCACAGATTTCCATTTCAGCGGACAGACCAACAAATATCAGGGTAAAGTCCGTGATGTATATACCGTAGATGACAAACTCGTTATGGTTGCTACGGATAGGATCTCCGCTTTTGATGTGGTCCTTCCCAGGGCAATACCTTACAAAGGACAGGTGCTCAACCAGATAGCCGCTTTGTTTTTAGAAAAGACCAAAGACATCGTGAAGAACTGGGTATTGGATATTCCTGATCCCAATGTGACGATTGGCAAAAAGTGTGAACCTTTCCAGGTGGAGATGGTCATCAGGGGATATCTCTCAGGTCATGCAGCCCGGGAATACAAGGCAGGCAAAAGAACCTTATGTGGTAATCCTTTACCAGAAGGGCTCAAAGAGAATGATAAGTTACCTACACCACTGATCACACCTACTACCAAAGCCCATGAGGGTCACGACGAAGATATCTCCCGAGAAGAGATCCTGAGGCAAGGAATTGTGAGCGAGCAGGACTATAAAAAACTCGAAGAGTACACATTTAAATTGTTTGAAAGAGGTACACAGCTTGCCAAAGAACAAGGCCTGATTCTCGTAGACACCAAGTATGAATTTGGTAAAATCGGAGATGAAATAATCCTGATCGATGAGATCCATACACCGGATAGTTCACGGTATTTTTATGCTGAGGGCTATGCAGAAAGGCAGAAAAATGGTGACGAACAAAAACAACTGTCAAAAGAATTCGTTCGTAGATGGTTAATTGCCAATGGCTTTCAGGGTAAGGAAGGACAAAAAGTACCGGAAATGGATGATGCATTTGTCCAATCCGTTTCAGATCGATATATTGAGCTCTTTGAAAAAATAACAGGCAAAGAATTTATCAAAACCTCTGAGGAAGAGGATGTAATAACCCGGATCAAGAAAAATATCGAAAAATCTTTAGGGCATTAAAGTGAAGAAATGACACAATATTTTCGATATAAGAAACCTTAAACTATACTAAAAATGAAATTTTCAATCGATAGACAAGAACATTATACCATACTTACCATAGACGAGGAAAAACTGGATTCTTCGGTTGCTCCAGAAGTGAAATCTGAATTTGTAACATTACAGGCAGAAGGGGTAATCAGAGTCATCTTGAGTCTGGAAAATGTTAAATATTCCGATTCTTCAGGCTTAAGTGCTTTACTTGTTGGAAACAGGATCTTTTCTGAAAATGGTGACTTCATCATTTATGGAGTGAATGAACATGTGATGAAACTAATCAGCATCAGTCAGTTAGACAAAGTCATCAACATCCTTCCTTCCAAAGAAGAAGCCATTGACGCCATCTTCCTGAATGAAATTGAAAAAGGTTTAAGAGAAGAAGGAAAATCCGAATAATCTGAAAATTTGGCGCTCGAGCTTCAAATACTAGGATCCAATTCGGCGGCCTTTGCTCACAACAGACACCACACAGCTCAATTGCTGAGGGTTCAGGATAAGTATTACCTGATAGATTGTGGTGAAGGCACGCAGCTCCTACTCAAGAGGTTTAAGATCAAGCTGGCAAGAATCCAGAATATCCTGATCTCTCACCTCCACGGAGACCATTACTATGGACTGATGGGTTTGTTAAGCACCCTGCACCTTTACGGTAAAAAAGCAGATGTGCATATTTATGGTCCTCCGGGACTGTCTGAGATTATTAGTCTTCAGCTAAAATATTCGTCCACTTTCCTGAGTTACGACATCAAATTTCATGAGTGGACACCCAACAAGCAGGAAGTCATTTTTGAGGATCATCAACTTACCATTGAGACGATTCCTTTAGATCACAGGATTCACTGTTCGGGATTTTTATTCAGAGAGAAGCCCAAAAAACGGGGGTTATTGAGAGATAAAATACCTGAGCTCCTCACGCCGGTGGAAGTCAACGAGCTGAAAAATGGAAATGACCTGCTGGATGAAGAGGGTAACATCCGATATCGCGCCAAAGAAGTCACCATACCGCCAAAAAAACCTTATAGCTATGCCTATTGCAGCGATACCCGACTGATACCAGGCATGGAAGAAAAGATCCGTGATGTGGATCTGGTTTATCATGAATCCACCTTCATGGAAGACATGAAGGAAAGGGCTAATTACACCTTTCATACCACAGCTGCTCAGGCGGCTTCACTGGCCAAGAAAGCCAACGTTGGTAAACTTTTACTTGGTCATTTTTCTACCCGATACAAAGATTTGGCCCCTATGCTCAGTGAGGCAAAAAATATCTTTGAAAATACCGAACTTGCTGAAGAAGGCCGTAGGTTCTTAATCAATCACTAAGAAGACATTGGAAAGCAATAAAAGACAAAATTTATTCCTCCTACTGACAGGCATCTTCCTGACCAATGCCATTCTTGCTGAAATGATTGGCGTTAAGATCTTTAGTGCGGAATCTACTTTGGGCCTCCCTCCTGCCAATATCAAGCTTCTGGGGGGATACATTCTTGATTTCAACCTCACTGCCGGGGTGGTGATCTGGCCAGTAGTCTTCATCACCACCGATGTGATCAATGAATACTTTGGGAAGCGTGGTGTGAGAAAGATCAGCTACCTGGCTGCAGCCTGCATCGCCTTTGCTTTTCTGGTGATCTATATAATAACACTTCTACCTCCCGCAGAATTTTGGCTGGATGTGAATAGTCAGGATCCCGATGGCAACCCTTTCAATATCAACTACGCCTTTAAGACAATTTTTACTCAGGGCCTTGGGATCATTGTTGGCTCCCTGATAGCATTCCTCATCGGTCAGTTGCTGGACGTCTTTGTCTTTCAAAAATTAAGAAGGATCACTGGAGAAAAAATGGTGTGGCTCAGAGCCACTGGAAGTACCCTTGTATCCCAGTTCATAGATAGTTTTGTTGTCCTGTTTATCGCCTTTTACTTCCTGGCACCTGCGGGATCTCAATGGAGTTTTGAGCAGGTTCTCTCCGTGGGGATCATCAATTATATCTACAAGTTCTTTATAGCCATTGTGCTCACTCCCCTTATTTACCTGGGACACTACCTCATTGATAACTACCTTGGCGCTGAACTTTCCCATAAAATGAAAGAGGAAGCGACAGCTACCAGTGAAGGTTTTTTCTAAAATTGCTCGTATCTCAGCTCCAAAACGATGTGTTTGAGCTCTGATAACATGCCTGCCGTAGCTCCCCAAACCACTTTATTCCCCAGGTCAAAGTACGGAGAGTCCAGCCTCACATTATTTCCTACTACAATCTCTGTTCGCTTCAAATTGGTTTCATCCATCAGGTCATCAAGGGCTACATCCACCACTTCATCCACTTCTATTTGATCCGGGATATACTTCGGGACCTCCGGATAATAGCCTATTACAGGTAAAACCTGGTGATTACTTGCCACCACAGAGAAAGAACTCAATGAACCGATGATACTGGTCTTATCTGCTATTATCCCTATTTCTTCCTCCGCCTCACGCAATGCTGTGTGAAAGAGATCCTGATCACCCTCTTCCCATTTTCCACCAGGTAGAGAGATCTGACCACCGTGAGGTCCGTTATACTGAGGCCTTTGAATCAAGGGAAACCGCAGTTGTCCATCTTTTTCATAAAAAAGGATCAGTACTGCACCATCACGCGGTTTCTTTGAATTGGCGAACCTGATACGTTCTCCACTGATCAGGGAGGGCATCATGATGCGATGAGATGTGTCCCCTGGAAGATCTAGTTCCAGTCTGTTCTTCAGTTGTTGAGCAAAGGTTGGACCCATAGAAATCAAAAATATTTATTTTATTTTTTTCAAGAATAACTAAATTACTTTCAGATCCAATATGGAAGAAATTCCTCCCTATATCAACCTGGTATTCGTTGCTACCACTTTCGCAACATTTGGTTTTGCCGTCTATTCGGTCAAAACATCCTTTGGCAAGGAGAAATCCAATTTCCCCATTGTATACGGAATCTTTCTGATCGGCTGGTTATGCCTGACAGGAATACTGGCCAACAAGCTATTCTTTTATGATCTGGACTTCCTCCCACCTAAGATTTTTCTTTTCGTGGCCTTTTTCCTCCTCACCAGCCTATCCCCGCTATTTTCAAGTCGTGGTAGGTCCATGATCAGGAATATGCCGATCACCAGTTTAACATACCTGCATATTATCAGAGTTCCCGTAGAGATCGTCTTGTGGTGGCTTTTTCTGGAAGGAAAAGTTCCCGAAGACATGACCTTCGAGGGTGTAAACTATGATATCCTCTCCGGGATCACCGCACCATTTGCAGCTCTTTTTCTTGTAGGAGGTAAAACAAAGTTCCGTATCGGGGCAATCATCTGGAATTTTATTGCCATTGGCCTCCTTTTCAATGTGGTGATCAGAGCCATCATGGCCACGCCATTTTTCTATGACTCAAGCATCTTCGATGCACCCAATGTGGCGGTATTGTACGCCCCCTTCGTGTGGTTACCAACTTTTATTGTACCATTGGTGCTCACAGCACATATTTATTCACTGTATCAACTTTTTACTGAGAAAGAAGAAGATTATTGACAGTATTGCCGAACAAGCGATATTGATCTTGCTTCGCTTTGTTGTTTTCCTTTCAGCCAGTATTCACAGGCTTTTTCTTTATCTCCCTGCTGATGATACGCCTCTCCAAGGTAGGAATAGATCTCATCAAGAAAAGTATTTCGATTCAGTGCATCTTCAAATAACCTGATCGCTTCCTGGTAATCTCCCTTTTTAAGATAATAAATGCCCTTGTTGCGATAAGCCCATGCATTCATCGGGTTGGCTAAAATGCTCTTGTTGATGTCTTTCAAAGCTGTCTCCAGCGAATCCATAAAAAGATATACATACCCCCGATTATTTAAGAAATAAGGCTCTCGTGGTACAATCTTTAATGCTTGATTTAATGCACCCAAAGCAAGGGTATACTCTCCCTGTGCCAAAAATACCTGACTCAGGGTATTGTATGCATTGGCTTCATTAGGATCTCTCTTGAGTACATATTTCAACCAAAACTGTGCTGAATCAAGACTATTTTGAAAATAATGAAGTGTGGCCAGGTTCACGTAAGACTCGGTATTGGTAGAATCAAGAGAAATGGCCCGATGAAAGCTTTCCTTTCCTGCCTCGTAATCCTTGAGCTTGGTTTGAAGCAGCCCCTTATAGAAATAGATAAAAGCCGAATCTGCATAGGCCGTTTCAAGTTTCAGCAAATCTTCAAAGGCATCATCTACCCTTCCTGCTTCCTCCAGGGCATATATCCTATTGAACCTTGCATCTTTATAAGTTGAGTCAATCTCTATGGCTCTGTTATAATCCAGGATGGCTTCATGTGGTCGGCCATCTTCTACCTTGGCTACTCCCCGGTTATTGTAGGCCGAAGCATAATTTGGATCAGCCTCGATAGACTGGGTATATAAGTGAATGGCTTCATCGTACTCCCGGTCGTTTAAAGCCTCGTTGCCCAGGAGAAAAAACCGGTCTCTTTCTGTTTTATTTCCGGTACTACATCCCGAAATAATCAGTGAAGCTGTTAGAACAAAAGTAAAATAAAGGAATAGATGTCTGGAGGTAATGGAGTTACTCTTCACTAACTAGAAGGGTGTTTTATAATCCTTTTGAAATTCTTCCCATGTAGTATCTGTATATGCATTCTCGCCAAAATACGCCAGGATCGGTTGTAAATCCTTCGCCTTCATGTAGCCTGCTACTGGTTGTATAATCCTGAATTCCTCATCCATAAAAACAGTAGTGGGATAGCTCAGTTTATTGTTGGTGAGTGCTATTGCCAATTCGTGCACTCCCCTTCTGCCGCTGGCCACATATTTAAAGGTATGGTCGTTAAATTCAACATCCTCTTTTTGTTCTGCATTGAATTTAACAGCATAATAGTTTTTGTTGATGTAATCAATGAGATACTCATTACTGTATGCTTCCGCATCCATTTTTTTGCACCAACCACACCAGTCGGTATAAATGTCAATCAGTAGTTTTTTTGGCTTCTTCTTCGAAAGCGCAACTGCTTCCTCAAAAGAATACCACTTAACCTCCTGAGCATCAGCAAGATACCCTATCGATAGTAAAACGACTAATATGGCAATTCCCTTTTTCATAAGCTTAAAATTACTGAAAGATTAACGTTTCCAAAAACAGGATAGTTTCAATCATACAAAAAGGGTGCCTGGGCGACTATTTCATGAAATAACTTTTCTCCTTAAAGATCTTATGGGTCACGGTACTGTCACTGAAAAACTCATGCTCGTTGTGGCTGGAACTTAAGACATCATTTCCATCCAAAGTCACAGTCAGGTCCTCCTGGTTAGAAAAGCCGAAGCTCACGGTCTGTACCGGACTACCTGAAGACGCTGTAAAAGAACGGCTGGTCACCAGGCTGAGACCACTGATATAACTTGCGGTATTGGCTGAATCTGCCGGAACATTGTCCACAAACCATTTTCCATCAGACTTCACCAGTGAGAAGGCACCCTCCGGGTAATCAAATGAAATGTTGGTAAGAGAATCCTTCGTTACCCTGAGCACCTCGTTTTCGCGGTAACTATTCGGGTCAGCACTCACACTCATGCTCATGAAATTATTGGCTACATAGGTATCATTTTCATCTGCTAGTCGCACGTAGGTATAGAAAGAGCGCTGTCCTTCCAAACCAAAACGTCCGATGATGATGTCAAGTACTTCATCGTTGCCTTCAAATACTTTCACCTGGGTACCTGAGGTATCTACCTGAAAATCCGCCCATTTATCTTCAGATCGTGAGGCTATTCTCGACGGTTCAATGCTAGACAAGCTGGAGAGCATAGAATTGATACTTCCTGGCTTGGCCGGTTTGGTTGATCCGTCTGATAGATGCACGGTCCAGTCATCCGGCCCTCCACTTAGTGTCGTGGTATTACCTCCCCCATCGATTTCCACACGCGTTACAGCATCTTTTTCAATGTCGACCAGCACATCTCTAAATGATTTACTTCTGCTGTCGCCTCCCATATAGCTCACCCCAAGGTATACCAGCACAAGAACAGCCAGTATACCGACCAACAAAATGGTATTCTTGCTTTTCATATCTCAGATCATTTAAAGTTTCCCTGCATCCATCGTTGTCGCTTCCTGTTGTTTTGCGATTTTCTGACAAATGCATAAATCAAAATGAGTAGAATCGGAGCCAAAACATTGCCGTATTTCAACAGGTTTTTAGTACCATCTTCAATTTTATCTAGCGGCCTGTTTGTAATGCCTTTGGTCCTTAGATTGATCAACCCTGTATCATCAGCCAGCCAATCCACCGCATTGGCAGCCAGACTTATATTGTCCTGGTTTACCTGTTGTGGTCTTTGACCGGTTCCATTCACGCAGAAATTCCCATTGGATATCAACACCAAACGACCACTTCCCCCTTCTAACCCATCAAGAGCTGCTCCAAGGATTTGAGGTTTAGCTGTGAAATCATTCTGTGTCCAGTTTTTCTGGATATCAACATATGCCGGCGGGTTGACAACACCTGTATTTTCTGACGAAAAAATGAGTGGTATCTGTGAGGCTGAGGTATCTGAACTATTGAATGAAATACTACTCGCAAATTGAAAGACTACAGACTCTAGCCCCCCTGTAATTGGGTGGTCTTCAAATTCGGACACAATAGGGAAATAGGGAAATTCAACCTGACTATTGATGGTGAAAAAACCCTGTCTTTGCTGTACGGTAACTGATGCACAATTAGCATCTATCACAAAATTTGTTTGCAAGTCCATCCCTTTGTTGGCCAGCCACTTTCGCATCCCGGTGGTAGGTCCTACAGATAGCATGCCCTGCTGCATATCGCCATGCACCGGCGAGTAACCAATCAATAATCCACCCCCTTGCTCCAGGTAGCGATCAAGCTTTTGAAATTCCACCTGGTTGATGGTATCTGTGACTCCCATCCAGATCAGGGCACGATAATACGACGGTATCATGCTCGTATCGGCAATATTCAATGGCTCCACATCATACAGCACCGAGAACTGCTCCATCAGCTGAGGGTACGCCTGTAGTGGCGGGGCTCCATACCCCTGGATCAATCCGATCCTGGGTTTGTCCTTGATAGAGATCTTCTTGATCGCTGTAGTCAGGTTGTACTCCATGGCGGCCCCTGGCTGGATTAGCGGTATTACCTCTGTGCGATCTTCCATTTTCAAAACAGCACCCAGGTAAGCACGCATCTGCTGTACTTTGTCGCTCTCTGTCACATTGATCATCACCGGCTGCACGCCAGCCTGCTGAGCTTCCTGCTCCAGCTCCTCACTTTCATTGGGGCTGACAAACTCATACACCACATTGCCACCCGACTGATTTTCGTATTCGACCAGCTGATCTTCAAAATCCTGCTTGGTCTTCAAAAGCTGTGAAGGAAGGTCCTCGGAGAAATAAGCCTTGACCGTAACTACACCATCCAGCTCTTCGAGCACATCTTTAGTAGCTTCACTAAACGTATATCGGTTATCTTCAGTAAAATCCAGTCTGAAATACAGCTGATTTGAGATCAGGTTGACCACGATCACGATGGCTACAATCACCAACAACTGTAAAATGATATTTCCTTTTTTCATCACTTCTAATATCGTTTTAGGATTGCCAGTTTCGTTTTGAGAGCATCACCTGAGAGGAAATGACCCCCAGAATGATGATGCTGAGAAAGAACAGAAGGTCACGGCTGTCAACCACTCCTCTACTGATCGATTCAAAATGTGCACTCATGCTCAGGAAATTGAACAACGTACCCAGCACACCGGTGAAGGAACTCCCAATGACATCAAACAGCAATTGAAAGAAAATTCCGATAGAAAGTGCTACCAGGAAGGCGACAATCTGATTTTGGGTCAGGCTACTCGAAAACAGCCCAATGCTGATGTAGCTGGCTGAAAGAAGTAGCAGACCAAAATACCCTCCAATCACAGCTCCGTCATCAATGTTGCCCAATTGGGAAATGGTGATATAATATGGCAGCGTGCATACCAATGCAATCAGAACCAGTAAAAAGCAAGCCAAAAACTTACCCCATACGATCTGGCTATCTGTGACCGCCTTGGTAATGAGCAACTCTATGGTACCTGCTTTGTTTTCCTCGGCAATCATCCGCATGGTGATAGCAGGTATGAAGAAGAACAAGGACCAGAAAGCAATCCCAAAAAAGATCTGCATACTGGCCTGACCAGAGACAAACACATTCGTGCCGACCAGCCAGGTAAATGTTCCACTTAATCCGAGGAATAAAATAATCATCACATAAGCAATGAGTGAGTCAAAAAAAGAGGACAACTCACGTTTAGTAATAATCCATACTTTTTCCATGTCTTCTTATTTTGTCAATTGATGGAATACATCTTCCAGCCTGGTTTCCAGACCGGTCATCTCCAGCAAATACCATTTATTCTTTACACACAGGTCAAAAAGCTCCTTACGTGAGGAAGTGTCAGGCTTACTCTGAACCTGAAACCACCCTGACTTGCCTTCCTGAGGGATCACCTTTTCCACCGAAGCCAACTTTAGTATTGCTTTTTCGATCTTTTCAGGATCTCCTTCAATCCGGACGGTGAGCAATTCCTGACCCTGTGCCTGATTTCTTAGCGTTTCGGATGTGCCATCTGCTACAATCCTCCCCTTGTTGATGATCAAAATCCTGTCACAGGTAGCTTCTACCTCTGAGAGGATGTGGGAGCTCAGGATCACCGTTTTTTCCTTACCCAGCTCTTTGATCAGCTTTCTGATCTCTACAATCTGATTGGGGTCCAACCCCGTCGTGGGTTCGTCCAGGATCAGGATCTCAGGATCATGGATCATGGCCTGCGCCAGCCCTACCCGCTGCCTGTATCCTTTGGATAGCTCATTGATATTTTTGTGCTTCTCCCTGTCGAGACCACATTTTTCAATCATCTTACCAACACGGTCTGGAATTTCCTTTTTGGGTACTCCCTGGATTTCCGCTGAAAACTTCAGATATTCCACTATGGGCATGTCCAGATATAGCGGATTGTTTTCCGGGAGATAACCAATCTTACGTTTGATGATGTCTTGATCCTTGTGGATAGAATGTTCGTCTAACCGAACATCTCCATCAGTAGGTGCCATGAAACAGGTGATAATCTTCATGGCTGTACTCTTCCCCGCACCGTTTGGGCCAAGGAATCCAACTACCTCCCCAGTCTTTATTTCAAAAGATACATCATTTACCGCTTTCTGATCCCCGTACTTCTTTGTGAGATTCTCGACAACGATAGACATAGTGTGTTTAGGGTTAATTCAAAAATGCACTGATTCTAGAGGCTGCAATAATAATCAGAGCCCCATAGATATTCAAGAGAACTGTTTGGTTAAAAAAAGTTAAAAGTCCATTTGGCTGCAAACTGCGGATTGAGCAAATTTTACTTTTTAACAACGTTATTCATTTTTTGACGGCTGGCTTCGTCTTTGAGGATATTTCAGCCATAAATATCCTTCTATTAATCTCATTTTATGCTTACCATTTACCCCTTAGAGTTTGTTCTTGTTTGCTCCCGCAGGATTTTCTTGTATTTTTGAAGCATATCCTGAATTCATGCAGTTGGATTTTAATCGAATTAAGAACAAACAAAGAATATTTATCGGCGGCAATAGTGGGACGGACGAGATCCTTAACATTATTTCTCACAGCCTCAAAACCTTAAAAAAGCCCTTTGATGTGCTACCAAACGGTATTGGGGAATTAACTGACGCTCCCATTGTCATATTCAATGGGATGAATGCGTTGAACCCTGGAACAGGCAAGGCATATTTTCACGATATGAAACCTCACATAGGGTTGTTTCATAAAATTGTGGAGCCTGTGCCCGATGGCTATACGTCATTTGAACAATTCATCAATCAATTTGAAATGCTGGCAAATGCCCTTCCAAAAGGAGGCACCTTCCTTTACTATCAGAGTGACAACGTCTCACTGATGATTGGTAAGAATGAAAGGCTGGACGTCAGAAACATTGAGTACACCAAATTGAAAAACAAAAAATCCGGGGATACCACCGAACTGGTATTCAAATCCGGTGATGTTGTTTCCTTACCTACAAAGAAAAAGGGGTTTTCAGGAGAAATGGCCGCAGCATTGAATATTGTGAGCAGGCTATCTATCAAAGAAAAGCATTTTATCAAATCCATTCAAAACTATAAGCCGGGTGTTTAAGCTCAACTTAAAGAACCCCTTGGTGGTTTTTGACCTGGAAGCAACAGGGACGAAAATATCCGAGGACCGAATCGTAGAAATAGCATTGATTAAATTAATGCCTGATGGTACGAGAGAGGAAAAATCCAGAAGGATCAACCCTACCATCCCCATACCTATAGAGTCCAGTCTGATACATGGCATCTATGATGAGGACGTGAAAGATGAGCCCTCTTTCAAACAAATAGGGAAATCCCTTGCCGATTTTCTACAAGGTTGTGATCTCGCTGGGTTTAACATCATCAAATATGATGTACCCCTTCTCGTAGAAGAGTTTTTACGGGCCAATATCGAATTTGATATTGATGACCGAAAGCTGATTGATGCTCAGAAAATCTTCCATTTGATGGAAAAAAGAAACCTTTCAGCGGCGTACAGGTTTTATTGCAACAAAGAGCTTGTAGATGCCCACAGTGCTGAAGCAGACACCCAGGCTACCTATGAAGTACTTGCCTCTCAGATAGAAAAATATGAAGGGATGGAAGTTGTGGATTTGCTGGGCAAAAAGATGGGAACCATTGACAATGATATGAGCAAATTGCACGAGCTCACCAACAGTAAAATGGTTGATCTGGCGGGACGAATGATCTACAACGATGAAGGAAAAGAAGTTTTCAATTTTGGAAAACACAAAGGAAAAGCAGTAAGTCAGGTACTCGCTGATGAACCAAGTTTTTATGACTGGATGATGAAAGGAGACTTCCCTTTGGATACAAAAAGGAAGCTCACTCAGATCAGGTTGAGAAATTTTGGTTAACTTAAGTAAGTCGAATATTTATTTACCACCAACACAACATATTCCATTTATATGGCTAAAACCATCATTGTTTCCAACCGGTTGCCGGTCAAAATAAAAGAAGAGAACGGAGATTACGAATTTAAGCCTAGCGAAGGAGGCCTCGCCACAGGACTGGGATCTATCTATAAGCAAGGGGGCAACATCTGGATTGGATGGCCAGGGATGGCCGTTGCCAATACAGACAAGCGGCAGCTCATCACCAAACAATTGGCCGAAGAAAATATGCGACCAGTTTTTCTCACTCCTACTGAGATAGAGGAATACTATGAAGGCTTCAGCAACGAAACGCTCTGGCCAAACTTCCACTACTTCAATCAGTATACTGAATATGATGACCATCTGTGGAAAGCCTATCAAAAAGTAAACAGGAAGTTTGCCAAGGAAATTGAAAGCGTGGTTGAACCGGAGGATACCATCTGGATCCATGACTATCAACTGCTTTTGCTTCCTCAAATGATTCGTGAGTCTGCACCTAAAGCAAGCATTGGATTTTTCCTTCACATCCCCTTCCCTTCTTATGAGTCGTTCCGGTTGCTTCCATGGCGACGCGAACTTCTCAAAGGAATGCTAGGTAGCGATTTGCTAGGTTTTCATACCTATGATGACATGCGACATTTCCTGTCGTCGGTAAACAGGCTGGCAGGTATTGGAAACTCTAATGGCAAGATCAATGTAAACAACAGGTTGGTGATGGCTGATGCCCTCCCAATGGGTATCGACTACGACAAATATGCTGAAGCTGCTGCTTCGCCCGAGACTTTGGCCAGGGAAGTCCGTTACAGAACCTCCGTTGGTAGCTCCAGGTTGATCCTTTCCATTGATCGGCTCGATTACTCTAAAGGGATCCCTCAGAGGCTCAAAGCATTTGAACTATTCCTGCGCAAACACCCGGAATACAGGGAAAAGGTTTCTCTGCTGATGGTGGTAGTTCCTTCCAGAGATAAGGTTGGAAAATACAAAGAGTTGAAAGAAGAGATTGACTTACTGGTTGGAAGGATCAATGGTCAGTATGCACGGCTCAACTGGACCCCGGTACATTATTTCTACCGGTCTTTCCCGCTACCCGCATTGTCTGCTTTCTATCGGATGGCTGAGGTTGCTCTCGTTACCCCCATGCGTGATGGGATGAACCTGGTATGTAAAGAATTTATTGCTTCTAAGTTGGACAAGAAAGGAGTGCTTATCCTGAGTGAGATGGCTGGTTCATCCAAAGAGCTTTCTGACGCTATTCTGATCAACCCCAATGACATCGATCAGCTGGTCTCTGCGTTGAAAAAGGCACTTTCGATGCCTGAAAAACAGCAAGTGCTCCATATGGCTGTCATGCAGAAGTCTTTGAAAAGATATAATATCCACCATTGGGTAAATCTTTTCATGAAACGACTGGACTACATCAAGACCGAACAAAAGTCATTGGAGACCAAGTTGGTAGATCAGGATATCCTTTCTGAAATCAAAAAGGCGTACAACAAAGCGAAAAAACGGCTTATCTTCCTTGATTATGATGGTACCCTGGTTGGGTTTAATAGTAATCCCGAGCTAACAAAGCCGGATCGCCAACTCACTAACATCTTAACGAAGCTCACTTCTGAGAAGAAAAATAAGGTGGTAGTGATAAGTGGCAGAGGGCGAAAGACACTCGAAAACTGGCTGAAACCGTTTGATCTGGACATCATCGCTGAGCATGGAATCTGGTTGAAAGACGGTAAAAAAGACTGGAGGACCATTACGCAGCTGACTGACACCTGGAAAGAAGAGTTCATGAACGTGTTGGAAGGGTATGTAGACAGGACCCCTGGTAGCTTTGTGGAAAAGAAAGACTACTCCCTTGTGTGGCACTACAGGAAAGTAGAGACTGGTCTTGGAGAAGCCAGAACCCGTGAGCTTACCAGTCACCTGAAATACATCGCCAACGATAAGAACCTCAAGGTGTTGGAAGGAAATAAAGTGGTGGAGATCAAAAACTCCGAGGTTGACAAGGGTAAAGCTGCCAAAGATTGGCTCAGAAAATACAAGTCAGATTTTATCATGGCTTGCGGCGATGACTGGACGGATGAAGACACCTTCAAGGTGATGCCACCGGAATCTTACACCATCAAAGTGGGTAGCACTTCGTCTGCTGCAAAATACCGGGTGACAGATTTTGAAGAGATTCGCTCTATCCTGGAATCTCTGACATAATTTCTAGTACAGAAAGTCTGGCTTATCAATCTTGATGGCAATCCTGTGAGCGGAGTTTAACAAGCCCACATGGCTATATGCCTGTGGGAAGTTACCCCACATACTGCCATCATTTTCATTGACATCTTCCGACAACAGTCCCAGGTGGTTGGCATTGGAAACAACATCCTCAAAGTATTTGATGGCTTCATCCAATCTACCTACACAAGCCAGTGCTTCAATATACCAGAAGGCACAGATCAGGAAGGTTGTTTCCGGCTCTCCGAAATCATCCTGATGCTTATATCGGTAAAACAGTCCATTCTTGGCATGAAGCTCTTTCTCCATGGCTTTCAGGTGATCCTTGGCAGCCTCCGTATTACCATCCAGGTAGTTCATCATGATGAGCTGTAAGGTACTGGCATCCATCCTGTCTACACCAACAGCCTGTGCATACCCTTTCTTTGAAGGCACGTAGCATTTCTCTATCATCTCTGCAGCTCTTTTGCGTAAATGACTGGCCTTCTCTCCCATTTTCTGATCCTTGATCACGCTCGCTATTTTTACCGCTGCACTACTTCCTGCCCAATGAAAGAGATAGGTATAGCAATGATGTTGCTTCAGGTTCCTGAATTCCCAAAGTCCTGCATCAGCTTCATCGAATGTTTTCTCTATCATGTCCAGTGTCTTAACGACTAGCTCCGTGGAGTCAAAACGCTCGGTAAAGATGATCCGTTTATCTGAGTACAACGGCAACAACGATACCAGGACCTGACCATACACATCGTTTTGTATATGTGTATAAGCTTCATTCCCCACCCTTACCGGGGTATTGCCCTGATATCCGCTTAGAGGTATCTCTATTTCGTCCAGATGCTTCTTACCTGTAATACCGTAAAGCGGCTGATAGCGTTCACTTTCTTCGATTGTTGTATTGAGAATGTAATGGAAATATTTTTCTGATTCTTCAAAGTGACCAATACTGTTAAAAGCATTTAACGTGTAATAGGTATCTCTCATCCAGCAGTACCTGTAGTCCCAGTTTCTCGTGCTCCCAGGAGATTCCGGTAAACTTGTGGTAGCAGCTGCAATGATGGCCCCTGTATCTTCATACTGGTGAATCTTTAATGTCAGGGCTGACCTGATGGCTTCACGCTGATAAAAATTCACTACATGAGCCGTTTTGATCCAGTTTCTCCAATAATTTTTTGTCTTATTCAGGAATAATTCTACGGTTTCTTCCAGGGCCGCTTCCAAAGGCGGACCATAAGTAAGCACCATGTACTTGTTCTCATTAAGGACAAAGCCCTGCTCATCCACTATGTAGTTCAATGGAATATTTGTTGTCAGGCGTACATGAGCATCCAATCCGAGAAACCGGATGTGGTTACTACCCATGCTTACTTCGGGCTCAATCCTGCCATAATCTCCTTTGGGCTTACACTTCACCAGTATTCGCGGATTACCCTTCAACCGCTCTATTTTCCTCATCAACATCAACGGTTTATAGTACCGGTCGCCCTGAAAGAAGCGCGGAGCAAAATCTGTCACCCGGTACATTCCTCCCTCGGTCACTACTTCGGTGCAAAGGATATTGGTATTCTCTATGTAATACTGCTTGCTGTCCTCAAACTTATTGATCGGGTTTATTGAGAACTCACCTCCTTTATCATTGTCCAGCATACCTCCAAAAATGAAGCTGCTATCAAATCTTGGCCAACACATCCAGGAAATGTTGGTGTTTTTATTAATATGGGCAATGAAGGCGCAGTTCCCAATGACGCCGTAATCATACGTATGTCTCATAGTGATGAATTGATAAGAAAGCCAAATAAAAGCTATTATTTTAAAAAATACACGATATTTAGATCAAAAAACATTAATTGTGAATAAATAAATTTAATTTTCTTAAAAAAATCAAAATTCGGGCAACCCACAAACAATTTGAATATATTGAAGCATTCATAAGAAGATCAACACTTTACTTATATTTGGTATCTTGGTAACACAACAATATGGCTATCAAGTTTTCTAAGAACTCCCGTCTAAAAATCGTACTTAGTATTACAGGGGCGCTGATCATCTATTTCGTGCTCATCTCCTTACTCATCTATTACGAAAAAGACAGTAAACAAGCCTCCATTGTTGACTATCCCAACGCTATTTGGTATTCGCTGATCACTCTTACTACTGTAGGGTATGGCGACCTGGTGCCGGCCACCGTCTACGGGCGTGTCATCGGATACATCTTTATTATTTGTAGTATTGGCGTTTATGGAATTTTTATCGGACAAATAACAACACTCATGGCAACAATTAAAGAAGAAAAGCACCTGGGTCACAATGGCACTGCAATGACAGACCATGCAGTTATCATTGGATGGAACGATTTCGGGAAAATGGTCCTGGATCAGCTCATCAGCGTGGGTAAAAATATTGCCATAGTCACAGACGATCGAGATGATGTTGATTTTATCAGGGAAAAGTATAATACCAAAAACGTCTTCATTTTATACTCGGAACTAGACAATCACGAATTTTTAAAAAAGGCGAACATCGAAGAATCTTCCATTGTATTTGTCAACCTCAAGGACGATACCGAAAAGCTGGTTTATATCTTAAACATGAAAAAGGTCTATCCCAGGCTGGAGTATGTGGTCACACTGGACAATGGTGACCTAAAAAACACTTTCCTGGCTGCCGGAGTAACCAATACCATCTCAAAATTTGAGATCTCCTCGAAGTTATTGGCCTCTTATATGTTTGAACCGGATGTGGCCAGCTATAGTGAAGACATCATGTCAGTAGCTAAAGATGATGCAGACTATGACATCAAGCAGTTTAGGGTCATTGATTCTAATCCATACATCGGCAAAGCCTACCAGGATGTATTCTTCGACCTTAAAACAAAGTACAATGGAGTGCTTATCGGGATTACCAAGCGGGACAAATACGGCAACAAACGGTTGTTGAAGAACCCGCTGGGAGATCTAAGGATCAGTGTGGGTGATTACTTGTTGATCATCCTCAATGGAAAGGCCTTTAAATTGATCAAAAAGGTATTTGGAGTCGACGAGGGCTATAGCAGCATTAATGAAAAGCAACTATGAAAAAGACGGGTCTTCCATATATCATCTTTCTGTTTTTAGGAATTGTTGCCTGTGAAAACAGTGACGTCAATGAGGGGGAACAATTTAAACCCCGAGAAATCCACGAGGACATCGTTTTTCACTTCGACACCATCACTGTAGACGGCATTGAGTATCTCATCCTGGAGAAAGACAATAACAACCCACACGAGGGTTTCGGATTCATGGCTTTCAGAGCCAATAAGCTCATGGAAAAACAAGACACCGTACTGGCTTACCTGAGAACAATCACTGACCTACAGGTGGAAATCCTGTCCCACCTGAAAGACCAGCCTGTGGAAAACATGACCCAATATGCTACAGATAAATTCAACAGCTATATTGAGGCACAGAGATCTGAACTATTGATTTTAGAAAGCAAAGAATTCCGGAACCGATTGGATTCCATCAAATAATTACTTTCCGAAATGAGCTTTCAATTGCTTGAGTGATGCGGAAACTTGTGGGTCTAATTCAGGAGTATTGATGATGTCCTTGGCCTTTTTCACAGCATCTACGTATTCATCCTTGTCTTTGAAAACCTCATCCAGAATGTTGCAATCATAGATGAGTGACATCAATATCACAAAAGCTGGTGTCGGCTTTGCATTTTTAAACACGATCACTTTCAATCCGTTTCTGATTTCCTGTTCGAAACCATAGTTGGCATTGTCGAGTCGTTCAGAAAGAGGTATCCACATCAGCTTAGTGGCTTCCTTTTTCAGAATACCTCTTTGTACCAATAGCTCATTGAGATCGTGCTGAATATCTTTGAAATGATGAGCCAGGTTATCGACAGTCTCGACGAGATCGCTTCCTGATTTGATCTTTTTCAATACGTTGTCAAGGATTCCATTGCCGGTTCCAACAGTATCCAGTACACTGATTTTTCCATTGATCAGCTGAACTTTCTTCAATAGATGCAACTCGAGTATGCAAGCACTAATTACTCCAGGGACAATTGATTTTTCTGCAGCAGCCAACAATCTACCTTCTTCATCATCCATTGCGATCAAATACAATCCCTCAGCGATACTTAATTTCATAATAATGATTACTTCCTTTTATTCCTTAAACTATTTCAAGAGGGCTTTTATGGTTAAGCCTTGAACCAGAATTGAAAATACAACGACACAATAGGTAACAAAAAGAATTGTGTCTTTAGCAACTGTATCTATACTTTCAATTTTTGTCAAAGATAATGCTAATGCAACAGAAATTCCTCCACGTAATCCACCCCATGTTAAAATCTGTATGGTTTTTGGCTCAAAAGTCCTGAAAGCTTTCATAATTGTAATTGGAATCGATACGCCAATGAACCTGGCGGTCAATACAATAACAATCCCTACCGCACCAACGATGAGGTTTGTCCACTCAAACGAATGCACAATCACAATCATTTCAAGCCCAATCAATATGAAGAGTATAGCATTGAGTGCTTCATCCAACAAGTGCCAAAATTTAAACACATATTCGCCGGTCGCATTGGCCAGATGTTCATCCCGACCCTGATTACCAATAAACAAGCCCATCACTACCATGGCCAAAGGTGCTGATACGTGCAGGATCTCCGCTATACGTCCTCCCACCATCACCAGGGTGAGCGTTACCAGTACTTCCAGTTCAGTGTGCTCGTTGTCGATAAAATCCAGCAACCGGAAACCCATGTATCCGAATAATGCTCCCATCAGCACTCCTCCAATCACTTCTTGTCCAAAAAGTAAACCCACTTCACCGATATCAAAGTTTTCCATCCCTGTTTTGGCAATACCTAAAATAGTCAGGAATACAACCACACCAACACCGTCGTTGAACAATGACTCCCCGGCGATCTTGATCTCCAGGTTCTTAGCGATTCCAAATTGCTTCACAAGTGCCAATACGGCGATTGGATCGGTGGGTGATATCAAAGCACCAAAAAGTAAACAGTAGATAATATCGATTGGATATCCCAGCATCGGGAAAATGTAGTAGACCAGCATACCGACGATGAAAGTAGACAAAAGGGTACTTCCAATCGCAAGGATCAATACAGGGATCCGTTCCTCCATCAGCTTGCCCAGGTCGATAGACAAAGCCCCGGCAAAAAGCAAGAAATTAAGCATCACGTTTAGCAGCACCTCCTGGAAGTCAAATTCTTCAATGATATGCTCTGCCCCCGATGTGACGGCTGGGAAAATGAACCCAAGGGCAAGAATAGCAACAGACATCATCAGTGCAATAGCCATCAAACCAATGGTAGATGGTAATTTTAAAACGGTAATATTGATGAGTGTGAATGCTGCTGCCAGAAATATGAGTAAAGTAATTAGGTCAAGAATGCTCATTTGTAGGTAGTAAAGCGGTTTTTTAGATATGTTCTAAAGTACTTTCGAAATTAAGTGGAAAAATATAAAAAATACGCCGATTGACATTTAATGTTACAAAATTTGTGCTTATGCTAATTCATCCAATAATTTGTTGCGAAATCAAAACTTTCTCCAGGTTCAGTCAGTGGAAAAAATGGTCATTTTGGGCTGTTTTGATGTTATTTCTATCAGTTGGATGTCGTCCCTTGAAAAAGATCCAGGTTAACCGGACGATCAAAAAATCCGAAGTTCTCTCCAATCATTTTACGGGTTTTTGCCTATTCGATCCTTCGGAAAATACTTATCTGGTTCAGAGAAATGAAAACTTAAATTTCACACCAGCCTCCAACATGAAAATCCTGACTGCTTACACCTGCCTGGAGGCATTTGGAGATTCTATACCTGCATTCGCTTACACAGATTACATCGATTCGCTGGTGATCAAACCACTCGGTGATCCGTCATTCCTCCATCCGGTATTCAAGTCTCAACCAGCTTATGACTTCTTTTCCGGTAGAAAAAAAATACTCATTCAAAATAATCACGGATCCCTTTCAGAATTCGGGCCTGGATGGGCCTGGGATGATTTCCAGTACAATTTTCAGGCTGAGCGAAGCTGGTTTCCCATCTATGGCAATACTGTGAGAATTCTAAACCTGAACGATACCCTTCAGATTGTCCCGAATTTTTTCGAAGACTATGTACAGATACAGTTTGGCACAAAGCCAGGCAATTATGTAAGCAGAGATGTGAAGTATAATTTATTTAACATCTGGATCGAAAATGAACATGAGGATTTTGAACGTGAAATCCCTTTTGATTATGATGAAGAGCTGTTGATACAGCTGCTTGAGGACACACTCCATTTGGAAGTAGCGCTTTTGGATAGCAGCGATATACAACCTGAACAAATTTTGAACAATCAAGCAGCTTTGGACGTCATCTCTTATATGATGCAGACAAGTGACAACTTCCTGGCAGAGCAGCTACTGATACAGGCTGCCCTGCATGAAGGATTTGCTGATCCGGATCAATTCAGGGCTTACAAACTACAGCAGTGGAGCTCTTTCAATCCTAACCCTATCCAATGGCATGATGGTTCCGGTTTATCCAGGTACAATCTGATTACTCCATTGAGCCTGGTGAGCATTTTAAACAGGATCTATCAAACAGAGAGCTGGCAAACCATTAAAAGCATCTTTCCTGCGGGGGGGCATTCCGGCACACTCGCCAATTGGTACTACAGTGATCCGCCATTCATATTTGCCAAAACAGGTACCCTATCCAATAATCACAACCTGAGTGGTTATTTGGTTACGGATTCGGGTAAGAAACTGATATTCAGTCTAATGAATAACAATTATGTGACCAGCACATCTGAGGTAAAACAAGCAATGTCTGAACTGCTTTTTAAGATAAAAAAGCTTTATTGACTACTGGAATTATCATCTGAAAGAATTCCGCCTGTAAGCCTCATAAGGCTCACTTTGGAATCCACCAGCAGGTAGAGCGCATTCAACTCCTGTATGGCTGCAGTGAGGTAATTGTTTTGGATGGTCCGATAATCAAAAGAATTGATCGTCCCGTTTTTAAACTTTTCCTCAGAGATCTTCAAATTGGTCTCTGCGCCCATTTTCTTTCTATGCTCGATGAAGTAAATATTCCTCCGGGTATTATACTCATCATAGGTTTGTGACAAGTCCTGGGTAAGATCCGTTTTCATCTGATCAATCTGAATATTACCAATATCTTGCTGGATGACAGCATTTTTGATGGCTCTGTTTACCCTACCGCCATCATAAAGATTAAAAGCAAGCGTGAAATTGGCGAAATAGGTACCAGTCTTGGATATCAATGGCTCCGGTGGATTCTGATAAGAGTCGTTTGGACCTGAGTAATCGGCATTTGTCAGGTCGGAAATGTTTCTGTTCCAGGTGTAACCGGCATTCATAGAGATGGTAGGATATAAGAATGATCTTTGCTGCTTCACCTGTTCCTCAAGGATCGTTTGTGAGATATATATCCGCTTCAGGTCAATGTTTTCATCGAGCATGGCCATCTCCAGATCATTATAGTCATATAAGATCTCTTCATAAGCCAGAGAATCAGTCAGGATATAATCGGTATTTATGTCTTCTGCTGCCAATAGCGTATTTAATGCCCGGATAGAATTTCTATAGACCAACACCTGATTGATATAATTCACGGAATCCGTCAGGTAGTTGTTTTCTTCAAGCAAAACATCACCCGTAACCACGCTACCCAGGTCATACTTCGCTTTGATATACTGATATTTCTGACTACTGAGATCGAGTTGTTTTTTGAATTCCTCCAGTCTTTCCTTCTCTAAAACAGCAAAATAATACCCCAGAATAATGGCCTGGATGGTATTTGAAATCACTACTTCAGCATTTTGTGCCGACTCAGCCTGAATACCCTCCAGAATTCTCTTATTGATGATGGCCCTGTTTCCCTGAAACAGGGTCCACGAAACCTGAGCAGAAGGCGACACGGAATATGCACGCTGATCATTCAATTGAAATCCTGGAAATAGTTGACCCCCAAAAAACTGGTTATCTGATTCCTGATTCCTTCTGTTGTTGTTGCTGGTCGCCGAAAGTGTGAAGGTTGGCAGCAAACCTGCTTCCCCCCATGCATTGTTGTTTTGCGCTATGAGGTTTTCCTTATTTACGATCCTGATATCATAGTTTTTCTCCAATCCAATGGAAATCGCATCTGATATTGAAAGCTGATCCTGACTAAAAACTGAAAATGATGATGCCAACAATAGCCAAACTGAAACAATGTGTTTCGACATATAAAAACGAAGTTTTAAGAGTTAGATAGAAGGTTTTTGAGATGGACCAGTGTTTTTCTCACTTTAGTACCACCTGTAGTTGTGATCACATTAATCGCTTCTCCATTGTCATTGTGATAGATCAGTGAAAGCCCTTTATCCGTTTCGAGTAGTTCAAGACTACTTTCTTTCACTAATACGCTCTCCACCAGGATATCATTTCTCTTTTTGATCATTAGCCCCGAGCTATTTCTCACAATCTCAAAACCTGAAAATTCAATGTATCTGGATAAACATTTTACAAGGAGAATCACCCCTACCAAAGCTATGATAGCGGTGACAAGACTGATCACAAGAGGACCAATTGATACTCCAACTGTAAAGAGTATTTTCCATTCCTCTAAACCAAAATAGGCGATACCGGCAAGCAATGCCCCAATGAGCACACCCATAAGATCAACCATATAAAACCTGGACAACCGGGTTACCTTGATGGTATCTCCAATTTGGGAGATCCTAAAACCCAGGTATTTCAGATAGTCAAAGGAAGCAATGGATGATTCTTCATTTTCAACTTCTGCTTTCAGTTCATCAATTTCCTCCGGGTATTTGTCTTTGAAAAACTCATCCGTCTGTACAATATCTAACAATGCACTTTTGGCATTGTAATTCATAGCACCTCTGTTTGACAACAGGTCTATCAGCTCACCGCGTTCCTTTTGCTTAAAAATCTTGTTATAGATCATCTTTCTTCCACTTATGCGGCCCTGGAGCCGCGATCCATTTTATTTAATCTTTCTTCATCCATTAAGGATCTCTCCACATCTTCTCTTACAGATCTTTCACCTGTCCACAACCATCTCAATCCTCTCTTGGCGTCATTGTATAATAAAATGATCACTGGGAAGAAAGTGAGTATGATCACTGTTCCAAATAATACTCCGTAAGCAACAGATATTGCCATAGGAACTAAAAACTGTGAGTAAAAGTTTGTTTCATTGATTAAAGGATATAGTCCCAACACCGTAGTGATGGATGTAAGCAGTATAGGTCTAAACCTGGCCAACCCTGCTTCATAAGCAGCATCATAGACTGTACGGCCCTCATCCTTTACCAATGAATTAAACTTGGAAAGGAACACCACAGCATCATTGATAATCACACCTGATAATGCCACCATACCCCAAACACTCAAGAGTGAGACGGGCAAATCTCTGCCACTGATATAAGCTTCGATCCAATGCCCCAGCACAGCACATATCCAGCCAAGCGGAATAATTGAAATAATCAGAAATGCCTGTCCAAAAGACCTGAAGGTAATCATTAGTAAGAATATGATGATCACGAAGGCTCCACCAAAGAACAAAAATATCTCTTCTCCTGCCCTGGATCTTTCCTTAGCCTGACCTCCATAACCCACATCTACTGAAGGGTATTTGGCCTTCAATGCCGGAATGATATCATCTTCAATTTTTTGTAGAATCGGTGGTACCTCCGCATAAGGATCAGACAAATCTGCTTCGATGGTTACTGCCCTTGATGTATTGTAATGTTTGATCCCTGACACTCCCCGTTCAATCTTATACTCAGCTACCTGAGGCAATGGGAATTCCTGCCCGGTGGAAGTCTTGATCTTCACATCCTCAATCTGGCCAATGGTCTTGCGATCCTCTTTAGGATACCTCACCCAAACTCTTAGCTCGTCATTTCCTTTCATGAACCGCTGTACTTCCTCACCAAAAAAGCCCTGCCTCATCTGAGCGGTAATATCACTGGTGTTCAGACCCAGAAAATAAGCCTCAGGCCTTAAGTCAAACAGCATCTCCCTTCTTCCTACGGGAACATTGTCGGTAATTTCCTTGAGCTCGGCAAGGTTTGCCAGCTCCGCCTTCAGGAATTCCTTAGCGTGGTTGAGCTCCGAATAATTCTTACCCATCAGGAAAATAGATACGGGTCTCCCCCATCTGCCTCTTCCTCCACCAACCATGAATTTTTCAGCTTCAGGAACTGGTCCAATTTCTTTTGTTATTCTGCTGACCAAATCAAACTGATTGATCCCAAACTTATCCAGGTCATCATAATCAACCTCTATCGTACCTGTATGTGAACCGTTTTCATCCTCAGATGTCTGTCCTACATCGGTCATCGTATAGGCGATGATATTCTCTTCGACTCCCAGTTCCTTTTTCAAATTATCATTGACTCTCCAAACTGCCTCATCAAACCGTTTCAGATATCCTTCAACTTTCTCCTCACTTTCGCCCGGCTGGAAAGCAATATCAATACTCAGCCTTGTAAATGCGAGCTGAGGGAAATAAGTAAACTTGATAAATCCACCCATTCCGAGCCCGATCACTATCAAAACAAAAGCGGTGACTCCAGCAGCAGAAATAGCCCGATACTTCATTGTAAACTTGAGTACTGAACCGTAGATATTGTGTCGTAGATAGTCGATCACGCCATTCAGCTTCTTTCTGATATGATAGCTCCGGGTATCTTCTTTTTTGACGCTCAGTACTTTCCTACTGGCCAAATGGGCTGGCAACACAAAAAATGCCTCCAGCAGCGAGAACCCAAGACTGAAGATAACTACGATCCCCATGTCACGATAAAACTCAAAACTTCCGGTGAGCATTAAAAGAGGTGTGAATGCAACCATTGTGGTGGTTACAGATGTAAACACCGCAGGTAATACTTCCATGGTGCCTTTTATCGCTGCCTGAACCGGGTTTTTCGTCTTCTCGAAATGAGAGAATATATTTTCTGCAATTACAATCCCATCATCCACCAGGATCCCGATCACCAGGATCATTCCAAAGAGTGAAATTGAGTTGATCGTAAGTCCGAAAAAGGTACCCAGTATAAACATCCCCAGGAAGGAAGATGGGATTCCCCACGCCACCCAAAAGGATAGTCTCAAACTCAAAAAGAACCCAAGTGCCACTACTACCAGGAGGAGCCCAATGATCCCGTTTGTGGTAAGTAGCTCCAGTCGTTCATTTAATCTGGACAGGTAATCCCTGGTGACGATTAACTGCACTGCATCATGAGAAGCATTGAATTCCTCTACAAAGTCCAGCACGACCGGGGCTATGGCTTCCAGGTCTTCAGTTTCCAGGTAGCTGGCATTTAGCAATACGGCCTTCTGACCATTAAGCAGTCCTTTAAAAGGTTCATCTGCAAATTGTTCTTTTATTACAGCAATATCACGAAGCAATATTTTACTTCCATCAGCATTGCTCCTCACCACAATCTCACCGATCTGCTCGGCCTCTGTTTGCTTGGCCTTGGATCTGATCAAGATCTCTTCTGTAGTGGATTTAATAGATCCCGCAGATAAATCCCGGTTATTGACCCTTACCGCTTCAGCTACCTCCGCGAGGGTGAAGTTATACCGCCTGAGTGTTTCCTCTGTGACTTCAATTGAAATTTCAAGTGCAGGATATCCTGAAATGCTTACCTGACTTACGAGCCCAGTAGCCATCAGGTCACGCTCTATGCTTTCAGCATACTCCTTCAGGATTTTAAGGTCCACATCTCCTTTCAAAGCCATCCTGGCAGCAGTATTTCGCCGTCTTAACTTATAGATGACAGGTTTTTCAGCACCTGCAGGAAAGGAGGATATTCCGTCTATGGCATTCTTTACCTCCGTGTAAATCTCATCAATATCGTGATTTTCCAGTGTAAGAATTGATACAACAGCACTGTTTTCACTTGAATTGGAAGTGAGTTCATCAATTCCGGGAATGGCATAGATCGCTTCCTCAATTTTAGCGGTTACACCTTCCTCCATCTCCTCCGGAGACGCTCCCGGATACGAAACAGCAATCTGAATATTTCTATCGCTCCTGATCGGGAAGTACGATTTCTTCGTATTCATCAGGGATACAATCCCACCGATCAAAGTGATCGCGATAATGATATTTGCCAGTATTGGAAACCTGACAAAATATTCAACTAGACCTTTGATGCCATTCATTTTGGTTATCGTTTGTTTTGCTGAGAATCAGATTGACGTTCTGTTAATTTCGAATCCATGGGGGATTTTCTTTCCAGGTCGATTTCCCGTTCCGACAACTTATAAGCCTTCATGTTGTTATGGGCATTGATCAATGGCTCTGCTACCAGGTCTTCACCTTCAATCAGTCCGGAGAAAACTGCTGTTTCGTCCATCAGACGATGAATAGTTATTGGTTTAACCTTTAACAAGCTGTCTTCCAGCACAAATACTTCGTTTCCATTATAGATAATGTTCCTGGGTATCTCCATCCCATCCTTAATGATCCTTGCTGGGATAGCCGCTTCAATAAACTGGCCATCATAGATTTTTCCTCCCGATGGGTCAATAGAAATATAGACGTCTATGGATTGGGTATTCTGATTGATATAGTCACTTATTCTTGCTACTGATCCACGCCATGATTGCTGGGTTTCATTCGAATAGATTGATGTTTCTGCCCCGAGTTGAATCCAGGGTATATCTTTGGTCTCTACTGCAACTTTCAGCTCATGATACCCCTTTCTCATGATCTTGCCTATTTTGGTACCGGAGTTAACAAAAGCTCCGGTTTCCAGGACTATTTCTGAAATGCTTCCATCAAAAGGCGCGTAATACCAGTGCTTCCTAAGTCGTTCCTCGGCACTTTTAATGGTATAAAATGTAGAATAAATCCCTTTCGTCGCTAAGAAAGTCTTTTCTTTTTCACTTTGAAATTCAGGTAGCGGAGGCAGATCTTTTTCAATCTCTAACTTTGAAAAATAGCCCTGCCATACCTCGAAGGACTCTGGGTAGTCAATTTTCAGGTCCGGAAGGATTGCTGCAAGATCTCTGAGGAAATTGCTTTTCTGTGACTTAAGGGTCAGGCTGGCTTCTGTGGCATCAATCTGAAATAACAGATCTCCTCTCCTAAAATTTTGCCCCTCCTTGAGACGTACCTTGCCTTCATACATTCTTCCACTAACCTCAGAGAGCAGATCAAGAGACTGAGCGGTCTCTACCCGACCATAGGCAATCACATGAGTAAGAATATCCTCATATTTTACTTCCTCGGTCCTAACGTATTTTTTGACCTCTGGCACTTTCCTGATTTTGGGAGGCTCTTTAAGGCTACTCAGAAAAGCCATCAATGCTACCGCCCCACCCAGAATAATTACTACAAGGCCGGAAATAATAAGGGGTTTTTTATTCATAATGGAGATAAAAAAATCAAGTAATATTAAACCTTAAATGTCTTCTTTATGTTCTTTAATTCACCTGGAATTGGAACAGCATTAAACGGACAATAATTAATTAGAAATGAATCTTCAATGTTATACCTGAATTCTGATTGGATTTTGAAGAACAGACTGCTTCTTTTTGTCTTTTTTCAATTCATTAATTTCACATTTAATGGCTCATCAAAAGTCCCACAGCCTGTTGATAAATAAAAATTTTACTTCTGAAAAATCACCATGGATAAAATAAACAAAAGCGAAGAAGAGTGGAAAGCCTCATTGACCCCGGAGCAATATGAAGTACTCCGTAAAAAGGGAACTGAAAGACCCTGGACCGGATCATTACTGGAAAATAAAAAAAAGGGCATTTACGAGTGTGGAGCCTGTGGAAATCCGCTCTTTGACTCCACAGCAAAATTTGACTCAGGCAGTGGTTGGCCAAGCTTTTTCCAACCCATCACAAAAGGAGCCGTGGAGTATAAGTTAGATACTTCTCATGGAATGCACCGCACCGAAGCCCTGTGTGGCAAATGCGGAAGTCATCTCGGACATATTTTTAATGACGGACCACAGCCCACAGGAGAACGATATTGCATCAACTCCATCTCTTTGAAATTCGAAGAAAAGTCAAAGTAGTCTGACTTGGGATAAGTGAAGGTTTTTAGAAAAGAAGAAATTTTTACTTTCTAATGATTTAAGTATTGACAATATTTACGGTTCGTTTAACTACCGCCAGCTTATTCTATGTATAATGTTGTCATTATTGGTGGAGGCATCGTTGGTCTTGCTTCCGCATTAAAAATCAAAGAAGCCAATCCGAAACTCCGGGTAGCAGTTTTAGAGAAGGAATCCAAACTAGCTCAGCACCAAACAGGGCACAACAGCGGGGTCATCCATTCAGGGCTGTATTACAAACCCGGCAGCCTCAAAGCAAAAAATTGTATCGACGGATATAACCAACTCATTCGCTTCTGTGAAGAAGAAGAAATCAAATTCGAGTTGTGTGGTAAGATCGTTGTAGCTACCCGTGAAGATCAACTGGACACGCTAAAGATGCTATCCGAAAGAGGGAGACAAAACGGCCTAAAAGGTTTGAAAGACCTCAACCAGGAACAACTTAAAGAATATGAACCCCATGTAAATGGCTTAAAAGGTATCTATGTGCCTCAGACAGGTATCATAGACTATACGGAAGTGGCCATGAAATATGTGGAGAAGATCAAACATTTCAACGGTGAAGTGTTTACTGGCAGCAAAGTGATAAAAATCACGGAAGAAAAAGGTTTTATCCAGGTTCATACCGCTTCTGAGACTTTCATTACGCGGTTAGTCGTCAACTGTTCAGGTTTATATTCTGATAAGGTAGCCAACCTCACCGGCATGAAGGTGAATTATAAGATCATCCCTTTTCGTGGTGAGTATTATAAACTTAAGAAAGAAAAAGAGCACCTCGTAAAAAATCTCATCTACCCTGTGCCGGATCCTAACTTCCCATTTCTGGGCGTCCATTTTACACGGATGATCAATGGTGGAATAGAAGCTGGTCCCAACGCTGTGCTCGCCTACAGCCGGGAGGGTTATAGTAAGATGAAGATCAATCCTGGTGAGTTTCTTGAAAGCCTCAGCTTCCCCGGATTTCAAAAAGTGATCAGAAAATACTGGAAGACCGGTATGGGAGAGCTCTATCGGTCCTATTCCAAAGCAGCATTTACCAAAGCCTTACAGGAGCTGTTACCAGACATCACGAGTAATGACCTTGAGCCGGGAGGAGCTGGGGTTCGTGCTCAGGCCTGCGATCGTGAAGGTGGTCTGATCGACGACTTCCTGATCATGGAATCTGAAAAGGCCATCAATGTGGGCAACGCCCCTTCTCCAGCCGCTACCTCTTCCCTATCAATAGGCAAGCATATAGCAGACCTGGCTATTCAACGCTTTAAATAATCATTTGAGCTTTTCTCCCAGCAGCGTACTCAACCGGGCCACAAGCTCCGGATTGTCCCTGGCAACATTTTGAGTTTCTTTAGCTGAAGACCGATGATCATAAAGCTCAACAAAGCCGTCGTTATGCAGAATCATCCGATGTGTATCGGTTCGAATCGTCTTCGCGTTTCGGAAATATCCAAAAGCAGGATGCCCGGGTGTCTCTGGATTATCAATGATCGGGACGAGAGACTCGCCTTGAGTAAAGGCTGGGATCTCAAGACCGGTCAGATCACATAGTGTTGGGAAAATATCGACCGTGGCTACCATAGACTTAGTCTGGATTCCCTGGTTTTCCATTCCCGGATAATGAATGACTAGTGGAGAATTGAGTGATTCTTCAAAAAGGCTATGCTTTCCCCAGATGGCATGTTCTCCCAGGTGCCAGCCATGATCACCCCAAAGTACAACAATGGTATTTTTATCTGCTCCGGTGCGTTTCAGCTCCTTCAGTATCTTTCCCACCTGGGCATCGGCATAGCTTACACATGCTGCGTAATGCTTACGAACCTCTATGGCGAATAAGGAGTCTTCATTTGGATCTTTGCCCCATCGATTGTAGTTCATGAATTCACCGGACCTGTGCCAGGTGGTTTGACCATCCGGCTTTTCGGGATGCGGGGTGGCAGGTAGTTCAATGTTTTTGTAGGGTTCATAATACGATCTTGGGGCCCCAAAAGGCAAGTGAGGCCTGATTATACCAACAGCCAGGAAAAATGGCTCTTCCTTGTTCTCAGCCAGGGAGCTTAGCTGACTCAATGCTTCCTCCATCATCAATCCATCCGGATAAATCCTGTCGTCGCCTTCTGCCGCCTGATAGACGTCCATATCCGAAGCCTTTACCCGGATCTCCCCATGGGCAAGACCGTGCATCATACCTCTTGGGTGCTGCCACTCTCCTACCGGCATCAGGTGTTGGTCCCAGGCGTTAGGCATTTCAATGACATTTTCGTCGTCCCAGTCTTCACCCCCTCTGCCACCGGGGTGATGGGATACTTTTCCTACTGATACGGTAGTATAACCATTGCTCCTAAACCATTCCGGCATGCTGGGATCTATCTTTTCAGAGCCTTCCGCTATTTTTTCAGATCGGATAAACAGGGCATTGTTTGATGGGGGTCCATATTGCCCTGTCAGCAGTGTATACCTGGAAGGACCACAGCTGGGGGCATTGACATAGTGCCTGCTGAAGGAAACCGACCTTGAGACCAGTGCATCGATATTTGGAGACTGAATATAGTCCACACCAAAACTGTTAAGCTCAGGTCGCAGATCATCAACACATATTAAAAGAACATTGGGTTTTTGAATTTTACCTGACTTTTCACAGTTTGTGAAAAAGAAACTCAAAAGCGCTAGAAATAAGCTACTGGAAAGAAAGGAGACCTTTAACATCTGGATTTAATTTGGGTTAGTCATCCCAAACTTACTTTTTCTTCAGCTCAATTAGCAACAATTGCCTGACAGATTCTTATCTCTAGAGTTCAAGTAATCAATGTAATGCGAGTTGCTTTGATGGAGAAGTGGAAGGATCTAAATACCTGACCAGTCCAACAATCTGATCCACGTTTTCAAAAGCTACATCATTGTTTTTCACATAGCTTTTATACAAATCTTGTTTTTCTTTGTATAGCTTCTTCAAATCTCTTAAAGAGGTAATCTCGAAAATCTCTCCCTGCCTCTTCAGATAATACACCACGTAATGACTGGGTGTATATGCATAAGTAATCTTCGATTCGGACACTAAACCAGTCGTATAACTAATGGATTGTTCTACCCTGGCTACCTCCTTGGATGACTGATAACTAATAGGCTTTTCCGAATACTCAAGCTCGCATTTGTATTGTACGTAGAGATCAGTAATTTTTGACTGGTATAGAATTTCTACAAATTTACCATCAAGCTTTATGAACTTCTTTTTATCCATGTAAATCGTATCAATCAGCTCACTTTCTGTCTTCCCGATGGCCATTCTATGACCACTTTTCACGAAAACCATTTCTTCACTAACCGCATTATAGTTGATAGAAAGTTGGTTTTCATTGCCACTTTTCATCAATACCACGCCATCCACAAATTCAGGAAAAATGTAGTATGAGAGATTACCCTCCTTCGTTTGGGTAAAAGAAAAATGACATAAAATGAATAAAACTGAGAAGATAACAATGTGGGGTTTCATCGTTTTGTTGTTTAGAATCTGTATGAAAAAAAGCTGGCAACGTTGCCACCGATAGTATTTTTAAGTTGTGGTCAGGTAATTTATCAGACCAACCACCTGTTCTGTATTTTCAAATTTAACATTATTGACCTTTACGTAGTCCTTGAAAAGATCCTGCTTTTCTTTAAACTGCTTCATAAACTGTCTTAGGTTAGTGACTTCGTAGACTACACCTTCCTGTTTTAAATAATAGATGAGATACGGCTTGGTCTCATAGTCATCAGGCAACTCCAGCTCATAGACTACACCATTGCTATAGCTGACTGAGTACGCATCAACAGCTGCGGTTTCGGAAGTTCCACCATATCCAACTGGCTTACCCGGATAATCAAGTTTACATTTGTATTCAACGTACAGGTCACAATCGTTGGCTCGATGTAATATCTCTACGAATTTTCCACCTAGCCTGATGAACTTTTTATTGTCCATGAAGATGGTATCAATGAGCTCGCTTTCGGTGCTCCCGATCGCCAGCTTGTGCGAGCCTTTTACAAAGACCATTTCTTCGCTTATCGCATTGTAATTGATGGCAACTTCGTTCTTCTTTCCATTTTTCATTAATACTACCCCTTCAACAAATTCAGGGAAGATATAATGTGTAATGGCTTTGGTCCGGTTTTGAGCAAACGAAAATTGTAAGCTTACAACGAATGCAAGGAATAGACAAAAGTGGGGTGTCATTGGTCTGTTGTTTATTCGAATCGAGTCTTATCTTAAGTTAGCCAATATAAACCGGCTCTACTAACTCATAACGTAGATTTTTGATACCTGATCATGAAAAACGGGTTTTTTAGAAAAAACGGTCTTCAAATACCTGATCGGCAAATGGGGTAATGGTATAGCTAAAGGTGATCTCGTGGGTTCCAAAATTGGTTGTGATTAGGTTATTCGTTGGTAGTTCAAAGGTATAACCGATCCTGTAATTGTCATTGATTTGTAGCATACCAAAAAAGCTAAAGCTGGAAAAATCTCTAACCATGGCTCCCGCCCAGAGGTCCGGGGTAATAAAATAGGTACCTGAAACATCAACAGAGATTTTGTCTTCCAGCACCCTTATTAAGGTTTGTACTTTTGTATCATAAGATCTGACCGCTGTAAACCTGTAACCTGCTGATAAATAATAATGACGCTGGTATCTGCCATTGTCTTCAAAAACCGGTTCAGGTGCATCTTCACTTAAAATCCTTGGAATGGATAGGCCAATGAAATAGTCAAATCGCTGAAGCATGATCCCAAATCCAAAGTTGGGAAATGAATATTGTGGAATGAAGCCATCTAAAACAGGATCATCAAGCACTTCCGGCTCCAGCTTACTGAGGTTGTTGCTCACCTGAGTGATACCTCCCTGAAGTCCAAAACCGATGGTAGTCAAATGAGATCGAATATAATAGGAGCCTGATGCAATGAATTCATTGCTATTTCTGATCCCGATCCTGTCATTCATTACCCGCACACCAAACCCTCCCGAATTGCCAATGCTGGTAGTGGCCGTTAGTGTATTGGTAACAGGTGAACCTTCCAGTCCAAACCATTGCGCCCTGGAATTTACAGCAAGCGTGGCTGATTTATAAACTCCAGCATAAGCCGGGTTGATCATGTATTGATTGAAATGATATTGGGCATACAAAGGATCGAGCTGAGCAATAGCAGGTTGAAAAGAAACTGCTATGATCATTGTGGTCAATATGGTCAATAACTTTTTCATCTCATCAACTCAAAGAAGCCACTTCCTAACTTTTGTCCCTCAGAGCGGATCACATAGTAAAATGTGCCCTCGGTTAATTCCGACTTTTTGAGAACATTGTTGTTACCTCTAAAGACCTTTTCTCTATTATCGTATCCTCTCTGCTCAAACACTTTAGTACCCCACCGATCGTAGATCACGACCAGACATTCCGGATAAGCATCAATATTCTCAATGAATAAATATTCATTTTTTCCATCTCCATTGGGGCTGACCAGGTTCAGCACCTTGATAGGGGGTTTGTCTTTTGGCAGATACTTGCGGCCAATTGAGAAATACGATAAGGTGAGTGGATGATTTGGGTCATTGGCAATGAGCCCCAGTGCTGTATCTCCACTGGTGGAATCCTGATACAAGCTGTATACGGTTGCATTGGCTGATGCTGCCTGGAGGACCATGGCATATTCCAACTCCTGCAGGAAGTCGGCATTTTCAAATCCAACCAGTACATTAAACTCTTCTTCAGACTCATCCATTACCCAGTAGAAAGGCGCTTTCTCAGCGATAGTATTATCCAGGGGTCCGGGTAAGGCTGATTCTACCGCCTGGATACCAATGGGAGCAGCATCACCCGTCAGCTGGTTGATGGTGACCGGAAGGAAGTAATTTGAAGTACCAATGGGATAGGTCTGATTGCCCGTCATGACCAGACGACCGATAATATAATCGTTTGGCTGTCGTGTGATAGTACCTCCTGGCGTTATTTCAAGACTAAATCCCTCTCCTATTGTTAGCAGACTTCCATTCAGCTCAAGGTTATCTACGGAAAGGTCTGCATTCAACGTCTTATCAGCACCTGATAGTCGGAGTCTTTCAATAAAAGATTGGTCATTGATTGATTGGGTGAGCGATCCATTCATATCCACCACCCCGGTGCCGGAGGTTTGATAAATACCTGTGTTCACCCAGTGACCACCTACAATGATCTGGCCTTCATTTTGGAGATTTCCGGCATTGACAAAGTTCTCATTGACTTTGAGAATAGCTCCCTCTGTGAGACCTATGGGCATTCCTGTGTTCTGAAGGCTTTGGGAGAATGCAACCTTTATGCTAAAGAAAATCAATATGTATATAATCCATTTCATATCTATCCTCCCATTCCTGGTGCATCATTTTGAGAAATTGAAAGCATTATCCATCCCTTGGTACCTTTTCCATCATCCACATACATCAAATGAATTGCTCCACCGGGATTTATCGAAGCATAGCTAAACGGAAGGTAGAGGTTACTTGAAGGGGAATATGCTTCGAGTTCCAGTAATGCAGTGCCCACATTTATAAGAATGAGCTCCTGACCCGAAATACCATTATTTACCTGTATGAACCTAATAATAGAACCTTTACCATCCGGGGTAAACAGAAGCGTCCTGGCAAATTTAAATGGTGAGATATCCAAAACATCCACGGAAATACTGTTAAAGTCAGCTGCCACCGGCTCAGAAAGGTAATTCAATGCTTTGACGTAATTCCCAGTCTGAAACTCCCCGAAAGTATTTCCATCTGCATCATTTGACAACGGGAGCTCAATTTCATTATTCGGATTATTGTCAGCATCATCCACCTGGTCAGTACCTGCTACCCAGCTGGCTCCATCGAATATGAGTACATCATTAGTACCCGCAGTAGCTGGCAACTCGATTTCATTAGTTGGGTCATTGTCGGCGTCATCCACCTGGTCTGTTCCTGCAATCCAGTTGGCTCCATCGAATACGAGCACATCATTAGTACCGGCAGTCCCTGGCAACTCAATCTCATTGGTTGGGTCATTGTCGGCGTCATCTACATTGTCAATGTTATCTGCAAATGCTGGTGGTATATTTTGCAGATCCGCCCAGTCTCCAGAAAAATCGTCCGCAGCATCGCTATCATATCCACTCAAATCAATGATTGTATTGTCGGGATCCCCGGTCAATGAGATCTGTCCGGCGTTAAACTGAAGGTCCTGCTCATCAGTATTTGTACCTAAAAATGGGGAAAGATCAACTGCTGTTGGGGTACTGAGTCCCGTGATGGTCAGGGTATTCCCAGAAAGATTCAGATCCTGGAGCTCGTTGGTAGGATCGTTATCGGCATCATCCACATCATCTGTTCCATCCAAAAATCCCGCAGGTATACCTGTCAGGTCATTCCACATGCCTGAGAAGTCATCTGAAGCATCGGTGTCTCCGGTATTGGTGATCACCCCATCGATAATCTCGAACCCTGCCCCGGCTTGCAAAGATGAACCCACAGCCTCCCAATGGTCAGTCAACCAGAAGAAAAACTGATTCAGGTCTGAATCAAAGACCATCATACCATTTTCATTTGGTGTAAGCTGACTTGAAAAGTTATTTCTTTGTGTGGTAGTGAGTTTTGGAGCAAGGAAACCCTGGTCATTGGTTGGTGCTACCAGGTGTAAGACCGCCTTTTCATTCGGAGTCAGTGTCCCGATACCAACGGAACCCTCCTGAGCCATCAGGGTACCTGAAATTGAAACAGCCATAAGAAACAGTATCTTTTTCATAACCTTTGACTTAGAAATGATATGCATAAGTGGTCTTTTAATCTCAAAACGTCCATTGCTTCTATTTTGAAACCGCCATTTCTAACCTTCCACTCCAGTTTGTTTGCACTGGCTTACCAACTATTCTACCGCTGGTCCTGCTAACTACCTCTACTCTTACCTTTTGACTTTCAGTCAACTGAACATCAGAGAAAAAAGAAAATGAATCGCTTGTGGGGCCACCAGAAATGATCATGGAATGTACCTGAGTTTCATCCACAATCAAATTGATATCCAAATCCGCTCCTGCATCAGCTATTGTAGCTATCGTAACAGAAAAACTATATATCCCTGCGACTTTAGCAGTAAAAACCGAAGAGGTTACATCATAAACATCACCTAAATCATAGCTTTCCGCCCGAAATGTCACAATTTCATTTTTTCCTCCTGTTGTAATATTCTGATCCTCAGATTTGCCAGCTTTAAAAGCAATTTGTTCAGTGCTACTTGTTGGAACATTGACATTAAAGTTTGGATAGGTCCCGGTCACTGATGCATTGCCGCTTCCGGTAATATTGACAGTTCTATCAGGAGCAGAGTTGGTTACTGTATAATTAATTCCCGATGGGGTTACAGTAATACCTGTTCCTGCTGTAATCACTTGAACTTCATTATTAGGATTATTGTCTGCATCATCCACAAAATCTGTACTTGGCTGCCAACCTCCATCGGCAGGAAAATATTTAAGGACCGCCCCTTCGTCACTCGCATCTACGGGAATTGATTCAAGTAAATCTGTATTGTCAAAATACACACTTAAGTCTACTGGAGTATCATCATTGGTTAACACCAGACTTCCGTCGAGTAATTCCAGGTCCTGGTTATCTGTATTATCACGTAGGCCTGACAAATCTATAATTGAAGCATCTAGATTATTCGTGATATTTAAAGTATATCCTCTGGAATCATAAAACAGATCCTGTCGCTCATTATCCGGGTCATTATCAGCATCATCAACATTATCATTATCAACCACCCAGGCTCCTTTTATATACTTTGCAATCTGACCCTCAGAAGGCAAAAGATCAGCCAGTACATCCGTATTGTAAATGGAAAGATCTATGGAATTACCTTCAGGGTCCCGATCCAGCCACATACTTGTACCTTCAAATTGTAGTGACTGGAGCTCGTTATTCGGATCAGCATCATCGTCAGCTACTTCATCTGTTCCCGCAACCCATCCAGACAGAATACTTTCATACTTCAAAACCTGACCGGGTAAGCCTGGTATTGTTGATATGCCACCGGCAAGGGTAGAGAGATTTATTGGGGTGGCATCTGGATTATTAGTGATTGACAAAATATTAGTAAGTGGATTGAATGTGAGGTCCTGAATCTCATTTGTAGCACTTGCATCAGCATCGTCCACATCATCTGAACCATCCAGGAAACCTAATGGAACATTAGCTAAATCTCCCCATTCTCCGGAAAAGTCGTCGGTAGCATCTACATCTAGATTCGCGGGAACATTAGTCAGATCCAAAAACGACCCTGAAAAGTCATCTGTTACATCGGTATCCAGGTTGGTAGGTACATTGGTCAAGTCTAAAAATGATCCGGAGAAATCGTCAGTAGCATCAATATCCAGGTTAACTGGAACATCTGTCAAATCAAGAAAAGAACCTGAAAAGTCATCAGTGACATCAGTATCCAGATAAAAGGGTATATCAACAAGATCTTCAAAGGAGCCTGAAAAATCATCGGTAGCGTCCAGGTCAAGATTCAAAGGAACATCTGTCAGATCAAGGAATGACCCTGAAAAATCGTCTGTCACATCGAGGTCAAGATTTGCCGGAATACCAGTCAGATCACCAAATAGACCCGAGAAATCATCCGTAGCATCCAGATCAAGGTTAATCGGGACATCTGTTAAATCAAGAAAGGAGCCTGAGAAATCATCCAATGAATTGATGTCCAGGTTTAATGGGACATCTAACAGATCAAGGAAGGATCCGGAAAAGTCATCGGTGACATCCGAATCATAATTACTCAAATCAATAATGGTATTATCCGGATCTCCAGTTAATGTAATCTGGCCATCTATAAATCGTAAGTCTTGTTCATCCGTATTGGTCCCTGTGTACGAAGCCAGGTTAATCTGAGTAGGACTCCCAATACCTGTAATGGTCAAAATATTACTCGTCAGATTCAAATCCTGAAGCTCATTGTTTGGATCACTATCTGCATCATTAACTTCATCCGTAGCTGGTGCCCATTCCAATGCATCATTAAACTTCAAAACTGCTCCCAGGCTTGCAGTTGAAGGAAGCTCGATTTCATTCGTTGGGTCATTGTCCGCATCGTCAGTTTCGTCTGTCGCTGCTACCCAATTGGCTCCGTCAAACTTCAAGGCCTCGCCAGTTGTGGCAGTAGCGGGTAACTCTATCTCGTTGGTAGGATCATTATCGGCATCATCCACATCATCTATTCCGTCACTGAAGTCAGCAGGGATATTTAGAAGGTCTGCCCAATCTCCTGAAAAGTCATCCGATACATCAGTATCATAAGCACTCAGGTCTATAATGGTATTGTCTGGATCTCCTGACAATGAGATCTGCCCTGAAGAGAATAACAAATCCTGCTCATCGGTATTTGTGCTTTCATAGGGTGACAGGTCTATTTGGGTAGGAGTCGTTAATCCTGTAATCGTAAGGATATTGCCAGCCAGATTAAGATCCTGAAGCTCATTGTTCGGATCAGCATCCGCATCATCCACGTCATCAGTACCATCTACAAACTCAGCTGGGATATTTGCCAAATCTTCCCAATTGCCTGAAAAATCATCGGAAGCGTCTGTATCCCCCGTATTGCTGATCACCCCATCCACAATTTCTACACCATTCCCAGCCTGAAGTGACGAACCCACTGCCTCCCAATGATCAGTCAACCAAAAGAAAAACTGGTTCAGGTCGGAGTCAAAGACCATCATCCCGTTTTCAGCGGAGGTCAACTGGCTTGAAAAATTGTTGCGTTGGGAAGTGGTGAGCTTGGGAACAAGGAATCCCTGGTCATTGTTGGGTGCTACGAGGTGCAGGACAGCTTTCTCATTAGGAGTTTGCGTACCAATCCCAACAGAACCTTCCTGGGCCATTAGGGTATTGCCTACCAACAAGCCGAAGAGAAATAGAATTCTTTTCATGGCGGTGATCTATTTTTTCAAACGGATGTAAAGAAAGTACTATCTTTTCTTCACATAATTATAATCTAGGCGTCGGAACGTAAATGTAGTAAGAATAAGGGAATATTATTTGAATTCGAGCTAAAATATTCTTTCCAGCGGGCTTTGGTTTTGGAATGGGGTAAAAACATAACTCAGTGTAACCTCGTGTGTACCGTAATTGGTAAAAAACAGGTTGTTGGTAGGCAACTCAAAAGAATAGCCCATTGAGAAATGCTTATCAAAATCGATTTTACCAAAAAAGCTGGCACCATAATAATCTCTAATCATCGCACCCAGTCTGATATGATCAGTTAGAAAATAAGTCCCGGCAATATCGAATGAGAACCTGCTACCCATCACCCGTACCAGGGTTTGCAACTTGGTGTCATTGGATCTGAAAAGAGAAAACCGGTAACCAGTAGAAACATAAATATTCCGATCGTATCTGGGGTCGTTCAAAGATCTGGTGGTATTTCTTGTCTCTAAGATCCTTGGTATGCTCACAGCCAGAAAATAATCAAACCTGTGGATCACGAAACCAACCCCAAAATTTGGCTGGAAACTATTGGGCACGAAACTGTCCAGTTCCGGGTCATTCAAAACTTTTGAATCCAATAAGCTTAGATCACTAGACACATTTGTAATTCCTCCCTGAAGCCCCATACCAATCTTTACAAAATGTGAGCTAATAAAGTAAGATGCCGAAGCCATGATCTCTGTATTGTTATGAACCCCGATTCGATCATTCATGGCCTTTAATCCAAAACCGGAGTGATCTGACATGCTACTCTCCAGTGTCAAAGTATTGGTGAAAGGCGCTCCCTCCATCCCATACCATTGTGCACGCGAGTTGAACGAAATTGATGTACTCTCATATAATCCTCCAAAAGCCGGATTGATCAGGTACTGATTGAAATGATACTGAGTGTATTGTGGGTCAAGTTGAGCATTCACCAGGTTTGCCACAACGAAAAAGGTGAGTATCAATATGGTTTTTAAACTACTCATCTCACCAATTCAAAAAAACCACTCGCCAGGGTCTCTTTACCCACCGATACCATATAATAATAAGACCCTTGAGCCAGGTTACTTCTCAGCTTCTCATTTCCTACCCCTTCAAATTTTACCTGATCATTGTCGTACGCATTCACTTCGTAGAGTTTCACCCCCCATCTGTCAAAGATGGACACAGTATTATCAGGATAGGCTTCAATATTTTCTATTAGCAGAAAATCATTGTATCCATCATTATTAGGGCTGATCAGGTTCAGGACATTAATGGGAGCCTTTTCACCTTTAATGTATTTTCTTGCCACCGTGAGGTAAGGACCCCTGACTCTTTCACTGGTTACCATCCCGAAATCAGGTGATCCCGAAAACATTATGCATCCGGCATCTTTTATTACACTGTTGAAGGATTCTGCTTCACCTATCCTGGCATATTCAATGCTTTGCAGAAACCTGGCATCCTGAAAATTAAGTGTGACTTCAGCACCCTGGTAATTTTCGGGCGTCATTAGCTCCCAATAGAATTCAGCTACAGAAGATATGGTGTTTTCCTTTGATGCGCTTAAAGGGCCTGGTTTTGCGACCACACCTATCTGCATTACCTGGTCTTCGGGTAGCACCAGACGAACCGGAAGATTCTTTTCAGGTGTTCCGATGGGGAACGTAATATCATTCCCGGTCATGTACAAGGCACCGATGATCCGGTCATCTGGCTGATATTCTAGCTTTGCCCCCTCACCCACGTATAGACCTGATCCGGCAGGAACAAAAACCTTTGTTTGGTCTAATATCATTTTTCCCTCTACATGGAAGTTTTCAGAAATATGCTTTCGCCCATTTTGAAAAAATACAGTTCCAAGAGGAAGACTTCCATGATTGATATATTGAAGATCTTTACCATTGAAGTGAATCTGACCGGTCTGATCATTATAAGTACCCGTATTTACCCAGTTTCCCTGAATTGCAAGCAAGCCATCATTTGAAATCTGACCTTTGTTAATGATACTTTTTTGCACATTCATTGTCACACCATTCGTGATATTCAATGAAGTATTTTTGACATAAAGATCTTGTGTGAAGCCATGAAGAGGTAGAAGTGTCAATATGTAAATCAGGTACCTCATTCCTACATTATCTACCTGCTGCAATTGAAACACCTACTTCCATCCAGCCATCAAAATTTGTTCCACTGGATTGGTCTTTAAAATACATGAGGTGAAGTGTACTTCCCGAGGTGAGTGTATGACTTGCACTGGACAAAAAGATATTACCATTTGCTCCATCTACATTAAGTGAGCCAGGCCCAATGACCATGAGGATGAGTTCCTGTCCGCTGATACCAGCATCAATATTCCTCAGGTTGGTCCCCACCCCCGGAACAACAACCACTGTCCTGTGTGAATTGATCATTTCTGCTTTCAGTGCTCCGATGGTAGCCATCAAATCAGCCCCGGTCACATGGCTGGGGTTTGTCCGGGAGATCATATTGTTTGAGATGACATATTTACCAGTATAATTAATATTGGTCCCACTATTTTCTTCTATCCATGGAGTGGCATCATCAAGTTCACTCAGGTCCCACATATCATGCACACCACTGGGCTTTGTAAGCGTCAGAACATTAGAAACCGAATTGTATATCAAACTCTGAACTTCATTGTTTGGATCGGCATCCGCATCCTCAGCAAGTGCCGAAAGATCCACATCATGATTGGTTCCCGATTCAACAATCCGAAGTGTATTCCCTGCCAGCAGAGAAGTCATAGTGATCAACTCATTGGTACTACTGGCATCCGCGTCGTTTACGTTTAAGTTTAGCGTCTTGTCACCAGACAGAGTAATATTCCCTGGCGAACTGTTTGTCGTGATCATCTGCAATTCATTGGTCGGGTCTGCATCGGCATCATCCACCTGATCTCCATCTACCAGGTCGGCAGGTACTCCGGTAAGGCTGCTAAACTGTCCATCGAAATCATCGGTGACATCCATGTCCCAGCCAGCAAAGTTCAGTGAAGTGCCAGACAGATCTCCTGATAAAGTGAGTATGTTATCTACCAACTCAAGTGATTGAATTTCATTGGTCGGATCAGCGTCAGCATCATCCACCTGATCTCCATCTGCCAGGTCGGCAGGTACTCCGGTAAGGTTACTAAACTGTCCATCAAAATCATCGGAGACATCCGAGTCATAACCTGAGAGATCAATCATTGTGGCATCAGGATCTCCGGTGAGTGAAATCACCCCGTTTATAAATGACAGGTCCTGATTGTCTGATCCTGAGATGGCACCCAGATCGATCACAGTGGCATTGTCATTGTTAGTGATCCGAAGCAGGTTACCACTTATTGAAAGGTCCTGAATTTCGTTGGTAGGATCTGCGTCGGCATCGTCAACCTCATCAGTCCCATCAAGAAATCCTTCCGGCGTATTCTTCAGATCATTCCAGTCTGTGGTAGCCAGGGCACTGAGGTCAATGCTGCTACCTCCGGAGAGTGTAAGTTGGTTTGTTAAAGGGTCATATTCCAGTGACTGGTTACCTGCAGACAAAGACTGCCATCCGGAGTCCTGCCAATAATAAAACGTTTTATCGGTCAGGTCAAACACCAGAAGTCCATTGTCGGAATTGGAAAGTTTGCCAGTAAAGAATGATGAATTACGCTGACTGGTTGTCATAGTAGGAATAAGCAATCCCTGATTGCTCCCAGGCGAAACCAGATGCAGTATGGCATTTGGATTTGGGTTTTCAATTCCTATCCCGACAGACCCGTTTTCTTGCGCCTGTAGCGTTGTAGAGAATAATACACCCAATAAAATAATACATGATATCCCTGTGGATTTCATATGGTTAGTGCTGGTTGGTTATACAATCCTAGTCAGGTGGCGGATCATACTTTTCGTTGATAAATGTATAAATAAAGAAACCATAAATGGAAATTATTTTTCTAAAATTTTCATTTAAGTATTAATTAACTTTAATTATTTAACCTCCTGATAACATGCATCTTATCCAATTTACATAAAGTGGTTTCTAACCGCATTTTGAACCAATTATGCGGTTATTTCCGTTTTAAGGATGATAATTAGGAATTCTTTAATTTACGAGAATGAGATACACTTACATTACTATTTTCACAATTGCGCTTTTTATGAGTATTACCTCTTGTGCTCAACAAAAAGTGGGAGAAAAAAAAATATCGTTCCCTGAGGAGGAAAAGATTGAATTATCTGATTCAGAATGGAAATCAAGGCTGACGGAAGAAGAGTTTGAAGTTCTCCGTAATAAAGGAACTGAGTATGCATTTACCGGAAAGTATTGGAACAACAAGAAAGAAGGGGTGTATACATGTGCAGGCTGTCAGCTCCCGCTATTCGATTCCTCTACTAAATTCCGATCAGGGACCGGGTGGCCAAGCTTTTATCAGCCGATCAATGAAATAAATGTAGCTGAAGAAAAAGATACGTCCTACGGAATGGTTAGAACAGAGGTTCTTTGTGCACGCTGCGGAGGCCATCTGGGGCATGTATTCCCCGACGGTCCCAAGCCTACAAAGCTTCGCTATTGTATCAACTCAGTTTCACTAAATTTTATCGAGAAGGACGCAGCTGCAAATCCCTGATCAGTTATTAGGAGCACCATCATCTACCCAACAGGCGATGAGGTCAATTTGATTCTGAGTTAGCTTGTCTTCGGGAGGCATCGCACCACTTTGGGTGACTGATTTGATCCTGGCAGAACTGTTCTTTATTTCATTGTATGAGTTAAAGGTTGGGAGCGCAGGGTCATTGCCATGGCAGGAAGTTACATTACAATTCAGATCAATTATAGGTTTAACATTCGATTCAAAACTCACCCCGCTCATAACCTGAACATTCATAGAAGTGATACAACCTTGCTCATCCTTCACAGCAACATTGTAAGAGCCGCCCGAAATATTCTCAAAGGTATTTGACGTTCCAAAAACACCTGTCCCTAAGCGGTAGGTATAGCCCCCCATTCCGCCAGTGGCATTCACCACTATTGAACCTTCTCCTGCGCCACATCCACCTGTGGTGGTCTCTGTTGTGAAATCTAAATCACTACCACTATTTCCTACCACTACTTCTGCCACTCCGGTACATCCTTCGGCATCAACTACGGTGATGCTATAGCTGCCGCTGGACAAGTTTGAAAAGGTAGGCTCACTTTGGAAGTTAACATCATCGATAGAATACATCAATTGTCCATTACCACCTACTGGAGTCACGGTGATCTGTCCTGTTGGCTGACAGTCTGCATCTATCACTTCACTGTCCATGATACCAGGTCCTGAAACATCGCAATCCACTACTTCTATCTGATCACTGCTACAAGCGTGAAGAAAAACAAGGAAAGAGAAGACAGAAAGAATTGACAGAGACCTTACCAAAATCATAATTAAAAGTTTAAGTTTTGAATACATACTCCTGGAAGATCACAAATGGTTGTCTGCTGTGTCAATAATTAAATGATTCATCTTCCGTACGTACTATCTCCCAGGTATGATCAGAGAGCAGACGAACCTGAGCGATAAACTTTTTGTATGGGTTGGACCTCCCCCACTCTTCCGGGCTCACCATCGTGAGCACATCTTCACCATTCTCCCGCTGGAACAGGTAATAGCTCTTATTATATACCGGATCGAATCCCATATCAGCCAGATAGATCCTCTCCGAAATAGAGACACGTTTCTTTAAATATTTGGCCTGTTCGGCCAGTGTCTGCATCTGCTCGTAGAGTTGCCGAAACTGCCGGTCTGTCTGTTCATGCATCGCGGCGATTGCTGTGCCTTTGATCTTTCCTTTGTCTTCAGGTTTGACGATCGCACTCCCCACACTGTGAGCATATTCGATAAGTCCTGGCAGATCTGCCACCTTATCTTTCATCCGCTCCAGGTCAATACTTTCGATGTCAACTTTCTTCTTATTCACCAGACTCTATTCTTTCCTTTAAATTCTTTTTTGCACCCGGCCAGGTGGTCCGCTGGCTGATATCAATACTGATGATGATCATGATCAGCAAGAAAATGGCCGCTATTATAAAAAAAATCCGCTTTGATCTTTTCATATCCGTTTAGAGAACGACAAATTTGGGGAATAGTTTATTAAAAAATCCAATATGACCATCGAAGGAAGAATAATTGAAATATTTGATACGCAAGAAGTAACCAACTCTTTCAGGAAGAGAGAATTTGTTGTTGAGTATGCTGAAAACCCACAATACCCGGAATTTATAAAATTTGAGCTGATACAAGCCAACTGTGACCAACTCAACGATTTCAAAGTGGATGATATGGTAAATATTTCCTTTAACCTTAAAGGAAGAAAATGGACGGATCCACAGGGAGCGGTGAAATATTTCAACAGTCTTCAGGCATGGAGGTTAGAAAAAACCGGAGGACAAGCTGGCCCAACTCCACCCCCACCTCCAACTGATCAGGAATGGATGAAAAGTGATTTTTCTGAGGATGATGACTTGCCTTTTTAACAATTATGCAGTTATTTAAACTATTCCAATAGATTAACGTACATATGCACACCATATAATCCGGCAATAAATTTTGAAGGGTTAAGTTTAAGATGCTAAAATTCAAAAACTTTTTTTCTGATTTATCAATCTTGGGCGTACTGCTTTACCTAAGTACTTCCTGTGATAGCAATGAAAAAGAACGTCCCTCTCCACTAAGGATGGACAGTACGATAATCGCTGGTGTAGATTTGAAAATCACCTATAGCAGTCCGGCCGTAAGGGATCGGAAAATATGGGGCGGATTGGAACCGTACAATAAAGTTTGGAGAATCGGAGCCAACAAAGCCACTGTATTTGAGACCTCCGATCCCGTCTATGTTTCAGGTAATGCTGTTCCAAAAGGTAAGTATTCGGTATTTGCCATTACCGATACCACTCAGTGGACAATTATTTTCAACAAACAATGGGACCAATGGGGAGCCTATGACTATCATCCGGAAGAGGACCTCTTCCGGGTAGCAGTCACACCTTCCCGCCTGGATTCCCTCCATGAAAGATTGTCTTTCAGGTTTGTTGATCAGGAGCTACAATTTCGTTGGGAATACCTTGGATTCGATTTACCTATCACATTGCCCGCATCACATCAGTGACCAGGCGGATCATCAGCCTGCTTAGCGCTTCGATGGTATCATGACAATCATTGAGCATAAATCGCTTCTCCATATCACTGGGATTGATAAAGCCGATGTATACATCTTCATTTTCCTCCCAGACCAGAATCTTTAGTGGAAGGTCCAGTGCGGTGGTTTGCTGACAAGTGATTAGTTTACTTGTCAATGCTGAATCCTCAAACAGGATAACTTTAGTAGGTGGAATTTCGATTCCACGTTCTTTGGCAATCTTGTCGTGGTCAACAGTTTCAAAATATTCCAGTCCCCGGTCCTTGATGAGCTGAACAATTGATTGTGTGGTTTCATCCACACCTTTTTTGCTCTTGTAAATGGATAAATTTTGACTGTAGGAAACTGAAATACAAAACAGCATTCCCAGGCAAAGAATGGATTTAAAATTCATTTGGCGATCGATCTAAACGCTAAGGAAAAAAAATTAATGTTCATTGAAAAGCGTTTTTATTATTTTCATATCAAATAAAGCACCAAAGCATCCTGATTTTCAATAACTCGGTTGAGTTCATTGAATTTTTATTGGGTATCAATTAAATAGTCCTTACTTTCACTGGTTATAGATTATTTCGTTACGGGCATGGATTATCTTAAGAGCTATAGAAATGTTTTTGATCAAAACATTATCCTCCTTTTTAAAGGACAGTTGAATTTCGACCTGGTCACTTCGATGATCTCTACACTAGGGACAAGGTTGGAAATCTCTGAAGATAGTAATGCCACCACCAGGAAGTTTTACAATATCGCTACGGAGGTCATACAAAACATTTATTATCAATTAAATGAGATTGACCTTAAAGGGAAAATAGGCACCTACGACGCCCGTTCAGCCCTCATTATGGTCTCCGCTCGCAAAAAGTTTTACAGCATTCAAACTGGAAATTACATCCCTGTTGAAAAAGGAAAAGAGCTCAGGAAGCGGTTGGACGAAATCAGGGACCTTCCGATGCAAGAACTTTCTAAGCTGTACAAGAAGCTCATTGCTGAGGAAGATTTTAACAGCAAAGGCACGCTTGGGCTTGGATATATTGACATCGCCAGAAAAGCGGGAGATGAAAAGCTACGATACCGGTTTCAGGAGGTCAATGACAATGTGGATTTCTTCACTTTTCAAATCCGGATACCCAGGGATAGCTGATGAATTGTGATAAATGCTATCACAGCTTACTTCATAATTGTATTTGATGACTGGATTAATTAAAATGCAGGCACTTTCAAAATAGACAACATGGATTTTTCTACCCTCGACATCATTGTATTCGTTGCATATTGCCTGACCATTGTTGGGATAGGTCTGTATGTCTCCAGAGATAAAAAAGGTCACCAAAAAAATGCGGAAGATTATTTTCTGGCTGGCAAATCACTCCCCTGGTGGGCCATTGGTGCTTCATTGATTGCTGCCAACATCTCCGCTGAGCAGTTTATTGGGATGTCCGGATCCGGGTTTGCCATAGGGTTAGCTATCGCTTCCTACGAATGGATGGCAGCCGCTACACTTCTGATTGTAGGGAAATTCTTTCTACCCATCTTCATAGAGAAAAAACTTTACACCATACCCGAATTCATCGAACAGCGATACAGCACCAACCTGAAGACTATTCTGGCTGTTTTCTGGATAGCCTTATTTGTCTTCGTCAATCTCACTTCCGTGCTTTATCTGGGTTCAAAAGCCCTGGATACCATCATCGGAGTTGGCGATGGATCGCTGATGATGACCAGCATTATTGGCCTGGCACTTTTTGCAGCCGCTTACTCGCTCTGGGGTGGTCTTTCGGCGGTGGCATGGACCGATGTGGTTCAGGTGATCTTATTGGTTTTCGGTGGCCTGATCACCACATTTATAGCACTCGACCATGTGGCTCCTGAAGGAGGAGTCATCAATGGCTTCAAGTATATCTATGAAGTAGTGCCTGAGAAGTTCTCCATGATACTCTCCAAGGGCGAGATTATTACTCCAAATGGAACCGATGCCTGGTGGGACCTGCCCGGATTGGCGGTATTGATAGGTGGCATGTGGGTCGCCAACCTTTATTACTGGGGATTTAATCAGTACATCATCCAAAGAACTTTGGCTGCGAAGAGCCTGGCTGAATCGCAAAAAGGGATTGCTTTTGCAGCATTCTTAAAATTGATCATTCCTTTGATTGTTGTCATACCAGGAATTGTAGCCTATGTGCTCAACTCTAACGAAGCAGGTGAGCTGACAAAAGCGGCGATGGACCCAGCCTTTTATACAGAGGACGGGAATATTACCAATGACAATGCAGCACCATGGCTAATCAAAAGTTTCGTGCCTGTTGGATTGAAAGGCCTGGTACTAGCTGCATTGGCTGCAGCCATCGTTTCCTCATTGGCTTCTATGCTCAATTCTACAGCTACTATTTTCACCATGGATATTTACCGTCCCTACATCAATAGGAATGCTACTGATAAGCAAACGGTAAATACCGGACGTATCACAGCATTTGTCGCACTGGTTGTGGCTGTTGTGATTGCTCCTCAACTTGGCAACCTGGGGCAGGCTTTCCAGTTCATCCAGGAATATACCGGAGTGGTAAGTCCGGGTATTTTAGCCGTATTCCTTACCGGACTATTCTGGAAAAAATCGACCAACAATGCTGCCATCTGGGGTGTCGTACTATCCATACCGATCGCGATGTACTTCAAGGTGGCTCCAAATGGATGGTCTGATGCAAGCATCTTTGTCACCCTGCCATTCCTTCATCAAATGATGATCACCTGCATTGCTTCCATCATTGTAATCATGGTGATCAGCCATATCGAAGGTGGTGGAAAAGACAATGCACGCAGTATATTACTCTCCAAGAAACTCTTCGAGACTTCTCCTACTTTCAATATCAGTGCTACAATTATCTTTTTGATCCTTGTAGCGCTTTATGCCTTATTCTGGTAGCGATGGCACTAAACCCGGCTCAGCAAAAAAAGAAAGAACAGATACTTTCAGGTTTTAAATTCTGGCTGTATCTGATCAGTTCTGTACCCATGGGTTGGATTGCTGGCATGCGGATAAGGTCATTGGATGAATCAAAATGCGTCACCTCAGTACCATTCAAGTGGTTGACCAAAAACCCATTTAAGTCTATGTACTTCGCTGTACAGAGCATGGCAGCAGAACTATCAACGGCTGTGCCCTGTCTGTTAGCAGTGCAGGGGCACAAACCCTCTGTAGCCTTTATCATCGTAGACATGAAAGCAAGTTTCATTAAGAAGGCTACTGACCGGGTATTTTTCACCTGTGAGGATGTGCCAAATGCTTTTAAAGCAGTAGAAAAGTGTATAAGCCGGCAGGTTGCCCAAACAACCACGTTTAAAACTATCGGAAAAATGAAAGACGGGACTGTTGTTGCTGAGTTTGAGTTTACCTGGTCTTTTAAACAGCGGGGGTAGTCTAGGTTAAAGCTCCTTCAGGAGCTTATTGGCCGGGGTTTTGCGGATGGCATCTGATATGTCGCTGATGGTGCGATCGATGGCAGCAAACTCCTTGTTCTGATGTTGCTGTGGGAGGTTGTTGAGCCCCATATCCTCAAGTTTAGTAATCACTGTGGCAATATCAATTTTGTTGATGTCCAACCCGGGCACATATTGTTCTTCATCATCGTTCTTGACTCTGATAATCAGTCCTGCATTCTCGAGGTCACTGACTGCTTCCCGAACAAACCGATGCGGGATCACCAAATCCGTGGTGAGTTTATTGAATGAGACAGGTCCTTCCCATTTCTCAAAGTCTTTGATGACATGTTTCATGATCAGCAGGGTAAGCTTCCTTCTCGTCCTAAGGTTGATATTCAGATCCTCATTGTCATAGGCCCATGTAGTTACATTCTGGATGGCAAAGGCCAATTCAGCACCAAACAGTAAGATCATCCAGGAAAGCTGCAGCCAGATCAGGAATAATGGCAGCGCAGCAAACGTTCCATAAATCGCATTGTATTTAGAAAGAAATACCTGTCCCTCGATCCAGCCAAGTTGCAACAACTGATAAAAAGATCCGGCAATGATGCCAGCCAGTAAAGCCGCTTTGACCTTTACCGGAGCATTAGGAAAAACGATGTATACGAGGAACAAAAGAAACCAAACCAGGGTATAAGGGATCAAACGAATCAAAAAAAGGATTCCCGGTTTTACAAAACCCAGAATATCCAGACTCTGGGTAAAACTCTCCATCTGGCTGGTAATGAATACCGTCACGGTACCTGATAGGATGAGTATTAAGGGTCCAAGGAAAATTACTGACATATAATCGGTCAGCTTTCTCTTGAGTGACCTCCCCTTCTCAGTAGCCCAGATATCGTTGAAGGCCACTTCGATGTTGTTGAGTAGACGGGCAACTGCATAGATTAGGAAAACCAAACTTATACCGGATATCAATCCTCCATTGGCTGTACTCAACATCTTATTAGAAAAGGTCATGATATAGTCAAGGACTTCCCCCTGACCTGATAAGTAAAGGGAAAGTTCTTCCATCAGATACTGCTCCATACCAAATGCTGTAGATATACCATATGCCATGGCAACGACAGGCACCACGGAGAGCAGGGAGAAATAGGTAAGTGCAGAAGCTTTTTCAGAGCATTTATCCTTTTCAAACTCCGAAAAGGTGATCATCAAAATTCGCAATTGCCGATAAAGAAAGGCTTTACTCCTGGGAAGTGAAGTGACTTTTACTTTCCACAAATCTTCATGCAGGAACTTTTGTAACTCTTTGAACTTATTAATCACGGAGACCAAATTAAAGAAAGAAGACAGAAAACAACAGCAATGACACTTTAATAACTAAATTTTAACCTGAGGTAGAAAAGCTTACTTTGCGCCTTGTACTCATCACCGAAGCTATCGGAAAAGAACAACTGACTGATCAGGTCCAGGTCCAGGTTGGAAGTGATCGAATAGGTAACAAAGGGATTGATAAAAACAGAACCGTCAGATGGGAAGACGATCGCAGAAAGCCCTGTATTTACCAATGGGTGAACCGGATAAGAACCCTGAACGAAGGTAGACCATTGATAAGGAGAAACAGACCTAATATCAAGATTAGAAGAGGTATTGACGAGAAAAAAATTAGGTTCTTCTTCACCATAACTATTATACAATGCAGATCCGTTGAGGTATAGAGAATTTGAAAAAAGGTAATCCACCGAGATTGAAGCGAGAAAACCATTCTCCTCATTCTCATCCAGACTGCTCAAATAGGTCATCTCTCCCTTAAAGCCTGCATTCCACAGATTTCCGGCCCATCCGGCGCCCAAAGTGACGTTATTTTTCATTAGCCCCCCGATAAACTGGATGTCATAATTCCATTTGTTGATCTGGTATTTGAGGGCAGTGGTCAGGTCTTCGAAATTTTCGGCCGCTTTGATGGCAAAATCTATTTCGGAGGCATACCCGGTATATTTTCTCACCCGAAGCGCGTCACTTCCAGGTCGCTCTTCATAGTCGAAATCAAAGAAGGAATAAGCATTGAAGAGGTCATTGGGATTCCATGCGAGGTTCATCCCCCAGTTGATCCGCTGGCGTCCAAGACTCACCTCCCAATCGTTTTTATTCCACTCAAAATAAAGCCGGTCTATCATGGTATGGATCACCAGGTCATTGTTGTTTACCGGCATCCAGGAAAGATCAAAATAGTCGTTGTTTACATCAATGAGCTCTCCGTAAAAAGGAAATAGGCTGACCAGATCACCAAAAAAAATCCGGTTCCTCACTTCAAGTTTTCCGGTCAGATTCTGCGATGGGTACCAGGCTAGATTGACCCTATTATGGATCAGGTTGTCGATAAGTGTGGAGTCTTTGCCAGCAAAATTGAAGGTGGCCATGTCTTTAACATACCCTCCCACTGTAAACTTTGGTTCTTCATCTTCTTGCTGTGCAAACAATGTAAGTGGACATAAAATCCACAACATCAGCCAAAACCTCATCTTTTTTCGTCACTAATGATTTGACCATCTTCCAGTGTAATCATCCGGCGGGCTTTGTCAATCACCCGCTGATCATGAGTAGAAAAGACAAATGTGGCTCCCTCCTCTTTATTCATTTTGGCCATAATATCAAGCAATGACGAAGTGGAATGTGAATCCAGGTTGGCTGTGGGCTCATCAGCCAGGATAAACTGAGGTTTTGAGGCCAAAGCCCTGGCCACTGCCACCCTTTGTTGTTGCCCACCTGATAATTGCGAAGGCCTTTGACCTGCTTTATCAGCGATACCCATTTGTGTCAGCAACTCCAGGGCACGTGCGTCCCTTTCCTGCTTCGGTCTTTTCTGTAGCAACATAATAAACTCTACATTTTCCTGAGTTGTAAGCACGGGGATCAAATTGTACGCCTGAAACACAAATCCAATGTTTTTGAGCCTGAAATCAATGAGCTTACCATCCTGCATAGTGGTGATGTTGGTCCCAGCCAGGGTTACTTCTCCGGTGGTGGGATGATCCAGGCCTCCCAGGATATTCAGCAGGGTAGTTTTTCCACAACCTGAAGGTCCAACTATGGCTGTGAACTCACCTTTTTCTATTTCCAGGTTTATACCATTGAGGGCGTGTACAGGAACAGCTGTAGCGTTGTATGTTTTAGTAATATCCGTTGCTTTGATAATCGACATAATCTTAGATTTTATGTAGTGCTTCCACTGGTTTCAACCGGATGGCTTTTAGTGCAGGGTAAATGGCTCCAACAAAAGCCGTAATAAATACACCAATGGTGACAATTAAATAAACTTCATCTGCGACATATGGGTAAAGGATTGAGTCATACCCAAACGCTTCGAGGCCCTCCGAATAAGCTGTGAGATCAACACCCTTACTGTTTAAATAGCTGACTGTGGCCCAACCAAAAAGTAAACCGACAGGAGCTCCGACGATACCGAGATAGATTGTTTCAATCATGATCATCAGAAAAACCCTAATTTTTGTCATCCCCACTGCCATGAGCATTCCTAACTCTTTCATGCGCTCAAGCACAGCCATCAACATGGTATTGATAATTCCAAAAACCAGGGCAGTAAGAATAATGCCCATAAGCACATACAGCATATTTCCATAAATGTCCTGCAGGTACGCCAATTGGGGAGCTATTTCCTGCCAGGTCTCTACCAGATCCCCGGGATACTCACTCTGGAATCTGCTAACAATGGTTTCCGGATCCACCTGGGACTCAAGTAAAACAGCTATTTCGTGGATCTCCCCTTCTATCCCTAATTGACGGGCAAGGTCATCCTGTCGCATGAAGACATAGCTTTCACCAAGACTTAAATTAGAACTCTTAATAATACCGGCAATCCTACAAGATATTTGTGTGAGGGTCCCGTTTACATCATTGAAAGTTAAAACCACCTTTGACTTTACAGAAACCTGTAGATTTTCGGCAAGCTTACTTCCAATTACAACCGGGTTTCGGCTGATCCCTTCAAAATAGTCACCCTCTCCTATCAAAGAATCCAATCGTGTAACTACGGCCTCATTCTCAATGTCAATTCCCCTGATCTGTACACCTGATGCCTTTCTTGGTGATGAGACCATACCCGTAACGAGGGTACGTGTGGCAGCACCTTTAACACCCTGCCAGGACCTGATCTGCACTGCCTTCTGATTTCCGTCAGAAACACTGAATTTAATTTCCTGATCCCTTTTGAAGTCAGGGTGATGAACCTGAATATGTGAAATATCATGATTGATGGTATTGGCCATATAGCTCACGATGAAGCCATTCATGAAAGCGTTGCCAAAAATCATGGCCCAGATACCCATGGCGATAGATCCGATAACGACCAGACTTCTCAGTTTGCTTCTCCAAATATTTTTCCAGGATAGTTTCAGTAGCATTTGAATAGTGTTTTCAGTTTTCACGCATGGCCTTTACAGGCTTGAGTTTGTGGATCACGATTAAGGGATATAGGGAAAGAATACCGGCCATCAGGAATATGGCCCATGCCTGATTGTAAAACAGAGATGGCTGGACAGAAAAGTAATATGCTGCCTCCACGCCAAAATCTTCAATAGCAGCCTGCATTTCACCTCCAAAATAAATCGGATGAAAATGATAGTACAGGATGAAAGGCAGGCTGATCATAACTCCGGCCACCACACCAATACTCGCCATGAGGGCCATCTCTAAAAAGATGACAAACTGCATTTTGATCCGCTTCATTCCAATGCTAAGCAGCACCCCAAATTCATACATCCTTTCAGCGGTCATCATAAGGAAAGTGCCAAACATTCCAAAGCCGATCACGATGTAAAGAATCCAAATCATGACCTTGGAACTGATGTTATCTATTTCTATGCCCTGAACCAGTTCAGGCATAAGGTCTTTCCATCCCATTACTTCATAGGCTTCCAAATCCACATCCTTACCGATATCAGCAACAATCCGATCTACATGATTTGCCTTATCGATCACCAAAGAAAGACTGCTCAGCTGATCGCCGGTGGCATACAACCACTGGGCCTCTTTCAAGGGGAGGTAAATGGTGGAATTGTTCTGCTCCGGGACCGGAAATTTCATGATACCTGAAACAGGATAGATCCCTACTGCATTGGTACCATGATACCCCTGCCCTATTAATACCACTGAATCACCGATACCGACTCTCAGGTAGTCTGCCAACCCCTTGGCTATCATGATGGATTGGTCGTCACTTTTCAAGTACTCGCCTTCCACCAGTTTGTCCTTTACTTCTGTGAGCTTGTGCTCTTTCTCCGGATCGATACCCAGCACCATGGTCCCTTTGGTCTTTTGTTCAAAAGATGCCAACGCAAAGGATTCGATCCGGGGAACCACTTCTATGACACCTTCTACGGATGCTACTTTTTCAATCAGGTCTTCTGTATAAGAAAAACTGTTGTCGATCGTTTTGTCTTCCCAATAGCCATTTTTGTGGATCTGAATATATCCGGTAAAGAACCTTGCAGCGGTTTCGATCATCCGCTCATACGAACCTAGTTGTACAGATCGCATGGCACAGGCCAGCATCACTGCGAATGTGATGGAAGCAATGGTGATATAGCTTCTTCTTTTGTTTCTCCAGATGTTGCGCCAGGCTAATGTAAAGTACATTGTTTTAGGGTATTAGATAAATTGGTTATTAGGTTAATAGGTTATTGAGTTATTGGGTTATCTAATTCGTTTCATGTTTTGGATGGAGAAAAAAGCATCATCAATGGAGATATCAAACTGCATTTTCTCATAAAGGATCATCGTTTTCTGATCCGGGTTCTCCGCTGGAATCATTTCCATTTTTGTAGGGATCACTCTCCCTCCAATGTTTTTGATATCAGATAAAACCATGGTATTGACCAAATACCCGTCTTCATCATAGTATTTGAAAAGCAGCTGGAGGAAATCCGTCTTTTCGATATATGCCTCGATCTTTCCCCAAACCACAGGTGCATTCTCTTTTGGAATAAGTGCGATTTTCCAGGCATCCCTCCCCTGAATCACTGTGTCTTTTATCAGCTGATGCTCATAATCTTCTACGATCGAGGATTCCCTAACAAGGTCGTCATTGGTGAAATCAGAGCCCATCCAGGATTGCAACATCATTGAAGGTGGCATTTTTATAACCCTATTGATGGTTGGTTGCCAATTCCACAGCTCTTTGTCGCGTTTTAAGAAAGCCGTACCATTGTCTCGTGCCGGTGCGGTGATCAGTATGAGGCTTTTTTCAGTACCCTTCGCCCAGCTCTTGATCCCGATTTCCCGTGTCCAGTCGGGACGAATGATTTTCATGATCATCTCTGAAGAATTACTCTCCCCGGTCATTTTATCATTGGCTTTCCTGATAATCTCTTCAGCACTTTGCCCGTAAGACGGCATATATAGTACGATCAGCACGAGCACCAGAAACATGTTACTTAGCTTACTTAAAGTCATTCACTCATTTTTTTAGGTCTACAATATCTTTCTACAAGCATCTCTTCAATTTCACCAAGGGGATAGTCCTGCTTCAACACCAGGTATTGCATCCCGATCCCGTCAAATAAGGTCGCCAGGATACGTGCTTCGGTTCGATAATTTGGAAAATTTATTTTCTTAAGCAGATCAGTGAAGATCTCCAGGAATTCAATCATTTTCGTATTGGCCATATTATGCACGAAATCAAATTGATCCACCTGGGTGATCAGACTCATAATTAATCTGTTTTGCTTTTCATGATCTCTAAGCCACCCTATCGCCCCCCTGATCATAGATTCCAACATCACTGCCGGATCATCAGACTTAGAGATTGCCATGACTTTATCTCCTTCCTTTGCAAGTTCTTCTATCATCGCTTTCAGCAAAGCCTCCTTACTATCAAAATAATTGTATATCAATCCCTTGGAAACACCTGCTTTCTCCGCAATCCGGGAAATGGTAGTGGCCTGAAAACCAATGGTACCGAAGAGTTCCAATGCAGCAGACAGGATTTTGGCTGTTGAGGATGCCCTCAACTCTTCAAATTGTTGTTTAGATCTTGGACTCATTACTATGACTGAACGGTCAGTCAATTAAAAAGGTTCCATAATTCTTTGTATATTTTAGGGTATTCTACAAAATAAAGGGCCTTAATAGCTAAAATAATGAGGTACAAAAAAATAGTTTTATTCCAGGCTCAAAACACACAACAAACCAAAAAATCTTACGTTCATGATCATCGATTTATTGGTAGCTTACTAAGTAATGCCTGCATTCATTTAATGAAAGAATTAAAATTCAAACTGCGTCCCACATTCAACTTCGTTTTGAATAAGACGACATTGTTTTTATTGGCCATAGTCATTATTATGGTATTTATAATGTCGATGGGACTGCGAAAGCCGGTTGTCTCATTTTACAAAGGGCTCAGTCTGAATGATCAACCTCCGGGTTTACCGATGCAGGTCAATGATTCTGTGATCAAACCATTGGTTACTTTGATAGACTCTCAGCTTCAAAGAGATCTTGATCAGATTATTGGTGCAAATAAAGTTTGGTCTTCGCTAGTTGCTCAAAAGAAGATGTGTATTGGTCTGGTGGATTTAAGAGATGCGTATAATGTGAAATTTGCGAGGATCAATGGCAATGAGATGATGTATGCGGCAAGTCTACCTAAAATAGCCGTTTTGCTGGCGGCAACAGAGTCCATAAATGACGGGAGTCTCATAGAAACTGCAGAAGTAAAATCCGACATGAGGATCATGATTGCAAAAAGTGACAATCCAGCTACCACCCGGATGATCGATCGAGTGGGCCTGGACAAAATTGCTGAGGTCATGCAAAACCCGAAATATGAATTTTATGATGAGGACAATGGTGGTGGACTATGGGTTGGCAAACGCTATGCAAAGACGGGTCCGAGGAAGGGGGACCCACTGAAAAATATCAGTCATGGGGCAACCGCCACACAAGTCTGCAGATATTACTATTTGTTAGCTTTTGGTAAGTTGGTAAATTACGAAAGATCCAAGCAGATGCTCGGCTATTTAGGTGATCCTATGCTACATCATAAGTTTGTGAATACCCTTGATATAGTAGCCCCCAGGGCACAGGTATTTAGAAAATCAGGCTCCTGGAGGACCTACCATTCTGACTCTGTTCTGGTATGGGGTCCAACATGGAGAAGATACATTCTTGTAGCTTTAGTTGATGATCCGGATGGCGAAAACATCATGAGGAATCTGATTATGGATGTAGATAACAGATTAAAGCCTAAACAATAGTTTTGTTAGAAAAATCAAGACTGCTTTTTAAAGCATTTCTGCTTAGAACTTTCGATGTAAGAGTTGGAGAATATCACAGGGTGATGCTCATGCAGCTAAACATCTTCCTGCTGATATTCACCCTTTCTATCATAAAACCGGTTGTCAATGCTCAATTCATCTCAATTATAGGGGTTGACAAACTTCCTTTGGTTTTCTTGTTGGTAGCCATTAGTGCTATGGGAGTCTCGTTCTTGTATACACGGGCACTCAATAGCCGATCATTGAAGCGAGTAACATCCTCCTCCCTACTGATCACGATATTTCTTTTGACCCTGGTTGCCATTCTTCTTCATCTTAATCTCTTTGAGAATCTGATATTATACTTACTGTACATTGGCATCGCGATTTTTGGCGTTTTAGCTACCTCGCAATTTTGGATCATGGCCAATCTTGCGTTCGATGCCCGGGAAGCCAAACGGCTATTCAGTTTTCTCGGCGCGGGACCGATTGCGGGCGGCATTGCCGGTGGTTATATCACTTCTGTTATTGCCAACTATATCGATGGTATCAATCTGCTTTTTCTTGGTGCACTATTGCTTTGTATTTGTCTCCCCATAAACAGGATAATCTGGAGACACCATGTACCCACTTTAACCACATTTCAAAGAAAGAAAAGGCTCAAGGGTTTAGACAATCACCCCTTTTGGCTGATACGCCAATCCAAACACCTGACATACCTCGCATTGATTATTGGTATTGGCGTTTTCGTTTCCAAGCTGGTAGAATTTCAGTTTAGCAGTGTTGCGGTAATGTCATATGAGGACCCTGATGAATTGACCTCGTTTTTTGGATTCTGGCTTTCCACCTTCAATGTGATTTCATTGATGATTCAATTATTTATCACCAGGCGCATCGTGGGTACATATGGTGTGGGCTCATCGCTTTTTATCCTGCCAGGAGGCATTCTACTTGGAAGCTCCGTGCTTCTTTTGTGGCCTACTTTATGGGCGGGTGTCTTCACAAAGCTGTGGGAAGTTTCGGTAAAACAATCGGTGAACAAATCAGCAACTGAACTATTGGCTTTACCCATACCAGCTCAAATCAAAAGCCAAACCAAGAGCTTCATTGATGTATTTGTAGACCTGGCAGCAACGGGACTGGCAGGCTTAATGCTCATTTTCCTCATCAATGGGCTGGACCTCTCTATCCGTTCAGTTAGTATCCTCACACTGATGATACTATTCGTTTGGGTATGGATAGCCATTCGGGTCAGAAAGGAGTATTTGAATTCATTTAAATCCAAACTGACCCAGGCAGACAAAAAAGCCAGTCAATTACCCATTGATTATTCCAACATATCGGTAATTAATGGATTGAAAAGAGCACTTCACAGTGGTACTGACCTACAGATTATTTATGTACTCGATAAGGTAGAAGAAATACCAGACAAGCGGCTTTTCGATAATGTGATTCAGTTTTTAGATCATAAATCCCCTCAGGTACGGATGCATGCCTTGCAATGCATCTATTTCCTGGGGAAAGAGGTAGATTCAGCCATTCTTGAACGTCTACTGATGGACGCTGATCAGGAAGTGAGATATAAGGCCTTTGCTCAACTTTTCCGACAGACTAAGGACCAGAGAATTTCACTGATCAACAAATACCTGACCCACAGTGACCCGGTGATTAGCGGGGCCGCATTAGTGGGTGTTGCCGAAGAGGCACGCAACAACGAGGAAATGAAAAGGATACTGAAGGTGGAGCAGCGTATCCATGAGAAAATCGATTATGTCGAGCTGATTGATGATCCTGAAGAAAAATTTCTTTTCAGGCTGATGATCCTGCGTGCTGCAGGTCAGGCAAACATCCCTGCCTTTTATCCTATCATCAGCGGGTTTTTACATGATAAGGACATGCGGCTTGTGAATGAAGCCATTCTGGCAGCTGGCTTCACGATGAACATAGAATTTGTGGAGCCACTCACAAAATTCCTGGTGCGTAAAGAAACAAGGACCAATACTCAAAAGGCTTTACTCTTCTATGGCATGGGAATCATTCCTGTCCTGGATGAGATTACCAGAAAGGAAACGACCTCCTCTGAAGTTGCTCAATTTATCCCTGGAATACTCGAACAAATTGATGCCTATGATTCGGTAAAAGTATTGCTGGGGTTCCTGAATATGAATGATGTCAACTTAAGGCTGGAATCTTTAAGATCTTTAAATACACTACAGCGTCATTTCCCTCATCTAAGCATCAATAAAAAAGACATCCTTGATCATGTAATCGAAGAGTGTAACATTTATAAGAACATCTTAGGAGTCTTTTATAAACAGCAGCAACTTCTTCCGGGCAATGAATCGGCGGAGGTAAAAGAAGCCCGCATACAGCTAACGAGTCTTTTGGAAAGAAGACTTGACGGTACCCTGGAGAGGATCTTTCGGCTGCTTGGTCTCAGGTATCCCCCTGACGATGTCATTTCTGCGTATGAGGGAATCAAAAGTATCAATGAAAGTGTAAGGCTAAATTCTGTCGAATACCTTGACAACCTGCTCGAACCCACACTCAGAAGAGCGCTGATGCCAATCGCGGAGAATGCTTTTCTGGATACAATTACCAAAGACATGATCAATAATCTGAAAGTGAAAATTCCAGATGAAAAGAGCTGTCTGCAAATGCTGCTTCAAGGCAGAGATGTAAAATTGAAGCTTGCGGTCTTTAAACTTATTGAAGCCATCGGGTCAAAGGATTACCTTTCTTTGGTAAAACCCTTTCTCAAAAGCCCTAATGAAAAGGTAAGGAAACAGGCCCTGACTATCCTTCAATAAACTACCTCGTTCTGCAAATCCGATCGATACTTGATGAAAGGGCAGCATGATCACTGGCTGAATTTTTCTTGAGCACATTGCTCATCAAGACTACCAGATAGGTCGTTCCATCCTGATGTTCTACAATGGCCACAGAGTTCATGTAGTTGTTCACATTGCCTTTATACTTTTCACAGGTGTAGCCTTCCTCCTGTTTGCAGCTATAGAGACTTCCTGACTTAAAGTAAACAGCCGCCGAGGTCAATTGTGGAGCTGCCGCGTACCGGATTCTCCTGTCTGTCATGTACAGCATGCGTTTGATCTCCAAACTGCTCGCTGAATCTATGACATGGCCGCGCTCCATAGCTACCAAAAACTTCATCAATCCGGAAGGTGTCCCGGTACTGCCGCCCTTACCAGGAATGAAGGTGCCCGCTCCTTTGGTAAAAAATGCGCCCAACCTCCATTCATCGGTGGTAATCCCAAAATCTCTCAGTGGGTCGTTTACGACAGCATTTGCCAATGTAGCGAGCTCTGCTTTAGGTGTGTTTTTGAAATATTCACTTGCCTGATCCTCCGTCAATCCGGGGTAATCTTTGCCGAAAGCTCGCATCAATACGGCCTCTCGCCAGCATACACTGGCTGCTCCATTATTACTTACTGACATCATGTGATCAAGCCACTCGTATAGCGTAAAGACATCTGTCTCAACGATGGTTCTTCGCACAAGTTTTTTCGTCTCCGGATCAAAAATCGGAACAGTGTGTTCATCGTACATGGCCCATTTTCCTGCAACAACAGATCGATTCCTCAATAATTCTGCCCGCTTTTCAAAGGATGGATAAATCTTTGCTAATTCATTGAAGAACCCAACAGCTACAGCAATCTTTCCTACACTGCCTGGCTGATATTGCACCTTATCCTTTCTGGATGCATACCTGATCGGTTTACCAGGCGTAACATCCAATAGCGCAATAGAATAGCTCTCGTCCAGATTTGGAAACAAGGCATTTACAGACTTTTGAAATACTGGATCTACAGCCGGGAATGTATTGAGACTGTCGCCTTTACTCCCCATCAGGTTTAACTTGATATCTTTGATTGACTTCTGAGCACCGGCAATGGGTTTGTTTTCCTTCAGCTCACCGCTCATGATCAGCTCCAATCTTTTGAGTCTCCTGATCTTTGTGAAGTCGTATCCATCAATGGGATAGTATGAAACAAAGGAGGTTAGCAAAAGCAAACCAATGATTCCCAGGGATCCTATTTGTAGTTTACTCATCATAGCTTTTCATCTAATGATACCTTTTGGTCAGCCGCCAGTACCGGGGTGATAGATCTCAGATAATCTGAAGCCGCAGCCCGCTTATTTTCAACAAAGGGCCTTACCTGAAACAGCCACAACTCTTCATTTTTGAAGCCAAGTTCAATGTCATAAGGACTTGCCAAACCCGTTGAAGGCAGTTTGGCCTTCATCAGCTCTGCCATGTAGTAGAGACTCTTCAGTTGATTGGCAGACAAGATGGGCTGCTGATAGGTGGTAAACTTCTTCAGTGAACCTCCGGAGACTGGAATCGAGATGTATTCCGGTTCCCTTGCAGGAGACAGCAGTGTGGTATTGGCATTTTTATCTATCAACCATGTCTCGCTTGATTGTCCTTCTACAGCTCCCCCGACACCTCTGTTAAAAGCAGCAGTTAAGTCGTTTAAAGCACCGGTAGAAACACCTTTGGTAATCAGCACACCGGAACAGTCAGCATCCACACTGGGAATGATGAGGATAGAAGGAAATACATTCTCAGGGTTGAGCAGATATTTTTGACGCCATCGATAGCTTCGCTCGGTATACGGAGAAGCCCAAACATCTTTGATCCCCTGTAATATCTTTTGAGCATCCAATACATTAAAAAGGGTAAGATTTAGTCCGGCACCTGTGAAATCCTTCAGGTCTTCCATATTGGTATCGCTGCGGATGAAAACCGGCACCTTACCCAGCTCAGCTCCAAAAGCCTCCTTAAACATTTTTGCCAACATGGTCTCAAACTCCGGATTCAACTTTATTTTCCTGATAGCTTCCCTTAGAATCTCAAGTTGCCTGAGCACATACGTTTCTATTTCAGCCTCCGGTTTACCTGACCTACCCATCTTCTCGGCCGTCTCAAACGTTGATTTTAAGAATTCCCAATAACTTTTATTCTGATCAGGCATGGGCTGTTCAAAGTGCTCTTTAAAAATGGCGAATGGGATCACCAAACCATTGACTACATGATCAGGGAAAAGCTTTTTCAACTGGCCAAGATTTGCAGCTTTGGGGCCACAAACTTTTCCTGATTGGGTGGCGTCCACTTCCCTCAGATTCAGAATCCTGGCATCGTCCAGTTCCATGACCTCAACAGGCACACTGATTTTCTCTTCCTTTCTGGCTTTGGTAGAAAAGAGCGCTTTTTCCTCAACAGTCATTTCACTGGCAGGCTTAAGGATGATCGTTCCCTTATTAGAGACCGCATAAAACACTTTCTTGCCGTTGTAGGGTAACAGGTCATTCAGATTTTCCATTGAAATCACTGCATTGGGGATACCTAAATTTCTGGCCAGCAATTGTACATGCGACACCATGTTTCCTTCAGTAACTGTTGCAATGCCCGCGACGGGTTTTAAATCCGCCGGAGGTCTTTCAAAAACATAGATCTTGTCGCTAGATACTTCTAAATCTTCAGGAGACTGATTGGTGACTACCAGCTCCCCCATCGCATATCCTGGGTTCAGTCCCCGGGCTGCACTTTGATTGCCAATGCCCATCAGGTGATTTGAAAAGCCTGCCTTCTGAGCGAAAAAATCACCCAGGCTGGATACACTACTTCCAAATTGAAGTAAGCTGGAGGCCCTCACCCTATCATCCACAAAGCCATTGGCCAATGGCTCGAATGCACCGTAAAGTTTCACCACATCCTGATAATTGGCTCTAAACATGCCAGAGCCCCATTCCACCGCTCTCCTGAGATGGTCTAAAGAATTACCCAGGTCTTTTAAGGTGAGCTTCTTTTCATCGTCAGCTTTTAGATATCCACTCAATACCTCAAACTCCCAAATCTCCAGGTAACCAAAACCTGCAGCTGCCATTGCATGCATCTTTGACTTCTGCATCAGCTCCTCAAGACTCTTGGGTTGCCACCTGACTGATTCCTGATTCAGCATGGATTCCATCTTGATCGTGGCGTCTATGACAGCCAGACGACCGCTGGATTTAAGTGGCTTAAGCAATTCCTTTCTGAGGTTCAATGAAGTCTCTGCAATCAACTCACATCTACCCGGTGATCCCATTCCTTCATATTGATTGACGAAACCGTCTACCAGTTTCCTTACCTCCGAATTAGCAGGCATTTTCTTTGACAGCGTCCTGAAATCAGCCACATTGACCGGTTGGTAATACTGCTCCATCGCAACAACCAGATTTTTGAATTTATCCTTGAGCTCTTCGCTCAATCTGGTCTGGTTTGTAGACGCAAAGGCTTTTACTTTCTCGATGTCGGAAGGCTCTGGCTGCCCATGGAGTTTCACCCGAAGGTCCATAAAAGGATTATAGACATCAGATATCTCCTTTGAGAGTGCCCGGACTGTTTGGGCCGTATTATTATCCCCGGCATGTGGTATGTCTTTGGCACTTTGGCGTATCAGAAAATAATGCTTATTTACTCGCTCCTTTTCTTCCAGCACCCATTGTAAAAAGGCAATCCCCCAGGCCTCCTCATCTTCTACCTGATAGGCACCCCGATAAAATTGTGCCTTGCGGTTGATCCATCCATTGTCATTGGCCCGGAGGAACTGCTCCAGACTGTATTGTTTCATCCTGGAGCCATGATGTCCGGCATCCCAAAAGTCTTCGATAGGTGTTGTGGAAAGAATTTGCCCCAGAAAGATATGATTTCGTTCTCCCAGGGCAATAACCTCATCTTTATAACGGGCTCGTTGTACTCCCGGCTCGGGGCAACGTTCCTGAGGAGCAACAGTACTCCCATCTTTACAAAACCAGCGAATATCCCGATAGGGACCTCTAATATCGGTTTTGTAATTACTAATCAGTTTCGCGATCTCACTGGCTTCAAAGGATTTCTGGCCCGTATTCTGTGAAATACCAGGCAGAAAGTAGAAGATACCAAACAGTGAAAGAATTAACGCCCTCATACCCATCAATTTTGAAAAACTTAAGTAAAGCTATATAAATAAAAAGTCACCCCATGATACCACAGGGTGACTTAATATAATCAAAAATTTTGAGGCTATTATGCCGCTGCTTCCGCTTTCTTACGACTTTTCACCCAGAAAAACAGGATGAGGAACAAAACAATAAGAATTGCAGGGAAGGTAATCATATTTTGCAGTGTGGCCTGACCTGCTGCCAACTCAAGGGCATCTCCCTCCAGACCTGCAGCTTGTGCTTCCACTCTGGCGCTATCGATCCAGCCACCAATGATAGGTTGCCAGATAGACGTTGAGAACATACCTACGGCACCAACAATTGACATACCAATAGCACCACTTCTGGTAATTTTTTCAGCTGTAAATCCAATCATATTTGGCCAGAAGAAAGTAACACCCAGTGCAAAGAATACCGCTGCCACATAGGCCATCGGACCTGTTTGCGTACTGAAAAGGAAAATTCCGATGGTACTGAAAACTGCTGAGCCAAGGAGCACACCCGTTTGATCAAACTTATGCACAAAGTCACCACCCCAGTATCTTCCTACAGCCATCAGACCTGTAACCAATGCCAAAATCAACATAGGTTCAGCTCCACTCTTAGCCATGATGATTCCTGTCCACTGCTGAGGTCCAAATTCTGTGATGGCAGTCAATGACATACAAACGCAGATAAAGATGAACAGCGGTGCAAACCTCCTGGAATAGAACATTGCCTTGAAATTCTCCGTTAATGAAGCAGCTTTTTCGGAAGGTTTTGGAAAGATCTGGCCGTAAAACAGATAAGCATAGATCAATGTTGGTATCATGATGATCCAGATTTGAGCTTCCCAACCCAGGTTCATTTTAGTCATAAAAAATGAAACCAGGGCACCAACTACAATACCTCCAGGAAACCACATGTGGAACCTGTTGAGCAGGGTATTCATGGTCTTGCCTGAATAGGCATCAGCAATCATCGGATTACATGCAGCTTCGGTACAACCGTTACCAATACCAATCAAAAGTGTAGAAATCAGTAACCCTGTATATCCGCCGGAATATATGGTCATGATAATTCCAATGGTGTGCGCAAAAAAGGCAAATTGCATGATTCTCTTTGGTCCAAGCGTATTATAAAAAATACCACCCAGCACCATAGATATTGGAAATCCAAAGAACCACATCTGGTTGATAAAGCCTAATTGTGTGGCTGAGAGGTCAAAAGTTTCACCTAGCTCGGGTAGTATACCTGCACGTATACTGAAAGAGAAAGCAGTCGTAATGAGGGCAAAACAACTACCGTAAAAAAGTCTTTTACCGTTAGCGTCATTCATTTTTATAAAGGTTAATTTTGGTTTAGATGGTGTTAAAATAGTCATTTTAACCATATATACCATAGGGGTCTGTCATGATTTACAAAATGGCATTTATGCCAAAAACAGATGCTTGATATGCAAAATCTGCCAAAACATCCTTTAACCCAAATATTCTAAATGAAACCATTCCTTTCCTTAATAGTCACTTACCTTATCGTCTTTAATAGTTTCGCTCAAATTCTTAAAGGTCCAATCCCTGAAAAACTAGTGGTACTAACCTTTGACGACGCTCCTGCCAGCCAATATGACATTGTTGCACCCCTGCTACAGGAATACGGTTTTGGAGCTACCTTTTTTGTTTGCGAATTTCCTCCCAATTATCAGGATAGCTCCCTGTATATGAATTGGCGTCAGATCAGGGTACTTAATGACATGGGTTTTGAAGTGGCCAACCATACCCGATCGCATGCTAAAATCACCAGGCTCTCACAGACTGAATTTAACGCAGAACTCGAATATATTGAGCGTAAATGTGATTCATTGGGCATCCCAACACCCAGGAACTTTGCCTATCCCGGGTATGGCTTAAATGGAGATATCCTGGAGTACCTAAAGGAAAAAAATTATCAGATGGCGCGGGCTGGTGGAAGCAGGGCTTATGACCCGCTTAGTGACCACCCCTACCTGATCCCGAGCTGGGCTACGAATGAAAACAACAAGGCAGAAATCATGAAAGCCCTGAAAGAAGCCAGAGATGGAAAGATAGTGGTATTGACATTGCACGGAGTACCTGACATCGAACATCCATGGGTAAATACACCTCCCAAACTGTTTAAAGCATATCTTCAGTACCTGGCAGAACATAAATATACGGTCATCTCAATGCGGGAATTGGAGAAATATATCGATTTTGAGGAAGCCTTGAGACTGGAACAAGACCTGAGTAAACCGCTGAAAAACTAAACCTCAGCAATCCCCAGCAACTAAACAGGATGACTTGGGATTTCCGATTCATTATTTGGATCATCTGTGGAGACGCTTTTGTAGGTGACAACAGGGTGAGACACAGACCCTGGGTAAAGAATCCGTTTTAGTCATTCCATAACTCCGAAGAGGACCCTGCGATCCCAAAACAAACAGCCTCACGTCATCCCCTGACAAACCCCGCAAAATTAAGGTAATTATGCCCAGGCCCTTCTCAAGAAATTGATCCAGTTGGCGGAGCAAATATTTTCGATATCTACTGTGGTATACCCTCGCGATTTGAGGATTTCAGGGATTTTTTGAAGATCAGCGACGGTATCCAGGTCTTTGGGACTTTGTTCCCTACCATAAGCGCCATCCAGGTCAGAACCTATGCCCGAGTGAAGGGAGTTTCCGGCAAGCTGACAAACATGATCGATATGATCAACTACATGCTCCATGGATACATTCATAGATTCAGGAGTAGACTTGCCCCTGATCCAGCCAGGGGCCAGCATCCAGGCGTCAAGAGCAGCTCCAATCACAGCTCCCCGGTCAATGAGTTCCTTTAACTGGTCATCACTGAATTGCCTGTGGTGATTCACCAGGACTCTGCAATTGTTATGACTGGCCCAGACGGGTCCATGGAAATGATCCATGGCTTCCCAAAAGCTTTCATCGCACAAGTGCGTGGCATCCAGGATAATATTGAGCCTCTCCATCTCTTTAAGCAGGTCTCTCCCCTTTTGACCAATCCCTCCGGATGCATCCGTACCCTGAGCATAAGTGCCGGGACCATAATGTGCTGGCCCTATAGCCCTCAATCCCTTTTCATAGGCACGTTCCAGGTGTTTGAATGAAATGATCGAATCTGCACCCTCCAGACTTTTGATCAATCCAAGAGGAGTATTTTGTGGATCATTTGACCAGTTCACCAGATGACCTTCCAACGATGCCAGGTCATTGATGGAGGTAATCTCCCCCTGCCATTCCATGGCTTCATACCAGGCCAACTGACCCTGTGTCTGGGCCCAGGCCTGCTCGGGAGAGTTCCAGCTGGCTCCGGGAAGCTTGTTCGTCTTTTTGGTGAATCGGGCAATCATCGTACCTACGACAATACCAATATTCCCCTCCCTGAGTTGGGGAAATGAGACCGTACCCTTGCCTCTATCAGGTCGATCCTTCATTTCCGCTTCCGATGCCCGGATTTCAGTGACAGACCAGCGCAGGTCCCTGTTCCATTCCATGGCGTTCATGGAAAGGTCAAGGTGCGCATCTAAAATCAAAGGTTTGTGATCAGCTTTCATTTATTCGATGATGGCGAATTCTTGCCTCTATGGACCAATAATCATTGACAAGTCTGTGGTGCACGATAGCAGCCTCATCATATAGAGCTACCGTAGGACAGATGTGCCATGGGATTCCATAAACCACATCTCCAATTGTCCACTTCTCAGCTTTATTTGTCTTGATCACCAGGTGTTCTTCGCTATGCGTTTGGATTTCTGCATCCGGCAACTGAGGGAAAAAGACCGGTGCTTCCTTCATCTCCGAAGCCACGGCTTTATAGCCCAGGTCGATACAAAGCAGATCTTTACCTGGTTTGGTTACAACCCTCGCAAGCAGCATAGCAGCCACATCAAAATGTAGATCAGGAAACTTAGTTGAGTATCCGTGATCCCACAATAAGGTTGTCCCGGGAGAAAGCGTCCGCTCTGGATGCTGAGCATGGATGGGAAAAGAGATGCTACTACCACAAATAAATTCTTTATCCTCCAACCCATGCCTGTTTACCAGGTCTAAAATGGATTTGTATTGCTGATCAACAGCAACTTGCCTTTCAGCAAAATCAGTCTGATGTATATGACCATCGTAGCAATGCCAGCCACGAAAGATAAATGCCGGATCATCCAATTGACTGACCAGGGAATCTGCCAGTTCAGGGATAGTGCCTGTACGGTGCATCCCTGCATCCAGATCAATGAATACCTGAACGGTTCCTTCTGTACCTACCAATGACTTCCATCCTGCTATCTGTTCTTCATGATCAACAAGCACGGAAAACCGGATCTCCGGATATTGAGCCGTCAATTGAATAAACCTTTTTTTATTGGGCCCTACCAGAGGATAGGCCAGCAGGACGTCTTTCACGCCACACCTGGCGACCATTTCTGCCTCAGCGAGCGTGGCACATTTAAATTTGGAGATGCCTGCTTCCATTTGCATGTTTACCACCTCGCGACACTTATATGTCTTCACATGTGGTCTGAGGCGGTCAGCAGATCCGGCAATAGCTATCATCCGGCCAATGTTTTGCTGAATCCTTTCGGGATAAAACAACAAGGCCGGACTCAGCACCTCATCGGTATTGGTTATTTCAAACCAGTGCTGCATCAATTTATTTCGAACATCGCTTCGATCTCCACGGCAATATTGCCAGGCAAGATCATCCCCACAGCACTCCGGGCTCCTATTCCAAAATCATTACCCATCAATTCTGCCATCAGATCGCTGAAACCATTGATCACCTGTGGTTGCTGCTCAAAATTGGGTTCACTATTGACCATTCCCAGGGTCTTCACCAGTCTTTTTATCTTGTTAAGATCACCAATTTGAGCCTTCATGGTTGAGAGCATGGTCAATCCTACCTGGCGAGCTGCCTGGTAAGCTTCCTCTGTGTTGAGATCAGAGCCCACCTTACCTTTTATCAGCGAGGCATCATTTCTCACTGGCCCTTGTCCGGATACATACAACATCTTATGCACAATAACCACCGGTTTATATACACCGCCAAGTGGTGGCGCAGGAGGTAAAACGAGTCCTAATTCCTTGATTCTTTCTTCGAGATTCATACTAATTATATAATAAGGTTTAATAACAAAACCCCAAGCAGTCCCACAACAGAAACAGTTGTTTCCATCAGTGTCCAGGACAACAGGGTTTCTTTAATACTTACATTAAAATACTCTTTAAATAGCCAAAATCCACCATCATTGATGTGTGAAAAAGTAATACTTCCTGCACCGGTAGCTAATACCAGCAGTTCCGGTGAAACCCCGGATATACCAATCAATGGCTGCATAATCCCGGCAGTCGTCATAGCGGCTACCGTAGCAGAGCCTACACAGATCCTGATAAACGACGCAATGATATAAGCCATGATCAGGGGTGACATACCTAGTCCACCTAACACTTCGCCGATGCGATCGCTCACCTCTGTGGCGATCATAATCTCTTTGAAGGATCCCGCTCCTGCAATAATCAGCAAAATAGTTGCTACTGAAGCAACTGCTGATGCATAAATTCCCATCACATGCTCTACTCTTCTTCCGGTTTTCACACCCAGAAAATAAGCGGCTGCAAGTACGGCAATTAACATCGCGATGGACGGGTTTCCAATTACATCTACAATTGCATTATCTCCCACGATCACGGCGATGATGGATGATCCCCCAATCAGTAAAACCGGAAGCAGCGCAATGGTCAGGCAGGTGGCCAGAGAAGGTACTTTATAATTTTCTGTTCTTTCAACAATGAATTCTTTCAATAAAGGCGGATTATATTTTTTCATTGCCCCTGACAAAAGGAATTTGGCGGCAGCAATGGCAGGAATACCCACAATGATCCCATAAATCAATGTCAACCCAAGATCTGCCTGGTATACCGAGGCAATGGCTGTTGGGCCCGGATGGGGTGGCAAAAAACCATGGGTCACTGACAATGAAGCACACATCGGCAGGGCGATATATAAAATAGGTAATCCTGTTTGTGCTGCAATAGCTATGACCAGCGGAACCAGAATGACAAATCCGACTTCATAAAACAAAGGAATTCCAATGACGAAGCCTGTGACGATCAGTGAAAACTGAATGTTTTTGATCCCAAACCGCTTCACCAGGCTATTAGTAATCTTGTTGGCTCCCCCACTCTCCGCTACCAGCTTACCAACCATCGATCCAAAGCCCAGGATGATGACGAGCTCTCCCAGAGTGTTTCCAATCCCTCGTTCAATGGCGTGTACGGCATCTATTACCGGCAATCCGCTGGCAATCCCTACATACAGACAGACAAGCATAAAGGAAATAAAGGCATCGAGCTTGACCACTGCGATGAGTAGTATCAGGATGATTATGCCAGAGATAATAGGAAAGAACTCCATAGGTTAGGTTTAAAAAGTAGATCGCAAGATATGATAATTGATGAACTTCTGGAATGTGATGAACACATCCAATTCATGACTGTACTTTAACAAGTGTAATACGCCTTATCTCTTATTTGGGCTATTATTTCAGGTGAGCAATTTTTCGTAAATTGACAGGTATGCAGATTTGAGTCTGCGTTAGATCATTCAACTATTACATCCATGCGACAAATAACCTCAGGCTTTTCATTGGTTTATGGTTTGCTTTTTCTCCTGCTGGTATCATGCCAGCAGCAGACAAATCCTACCGTAGAAATACGGGGTATCTATGGCAACCCCAAACCATTTTGGGACAAGGGTATCAAACTCCCTGAACTAGGAGTGAATTCGATTTTTGTTCACAGTGGGTCCATCGATAGTAGTATGATGGAAAGAGCAGAGAAAGAAGGAATAGCAGTTTACGCAGAATTTGCCACACTAAATGGCAAGAATTATGTTGATAAACATCCGGAGGCCTGGCCGATCAATGAGCTGGGCGAAAAGGCGCCTGCAGCCAGCTGGTTTATGGGGGTTTGCCCTACTGAACCAGGATTTAGGGAATACCGCTTCGATTTGCTTAGGACATTATTATCAAAATATAAGGTGAAAGGCATCTGGATGGATTATGTGCATTGGCACGCACAATTCGAGGAACCGGAACCTATTTTGCCTGAGACTTGCTTCTGTGATCATTGTCTCAAGACGTTCTCAGAAGCCATGGACCTCGATTTACCTACAGGAGAGACCCTCGAAAAAGCCCGGTGGATCCTGGATAATCAAGACCCCGCCTGGAGGCAGTGGAGAAGCCGGGTGATCTATGACTGGACGATTGAAATCAGAAAGATCATCAACGGATTTGATCCTGACATTCTGTTGGGCGTATATCATTGTCCCTGGAATGACACAGAATTTGACAGTGCCAGGTATAGGATTCTGGGCCTGGATTACGATTTACTTAAGCAATCGGTGGACGTATTTTCGCCAATGGTTTACCATGAGCGGATGGGCAGAAATCCGGATTGGGTAGCAGAAAATATTCAATGGTTTAATAACAAACTGGGTATCAAGGGCAACGAATACCCTAAAGTATGGCCCATTGTACAGGCGTATAACAACCCGGGAGTTGTGTCGGCCAAAGACTTTGAAAAGGTCATGTTTGGTGGTCTATCCGCCGGATCAACCGGCATCATGATGTTTACCACCTATGCGGTAGCAGAGGATGAAGAAAAAACTCAAGTAATGAAAAAGATCTACATGGACCTTATCAATGGCCATATTGATCAATAGCTACTACTCAGCATCCTTCACGAGTCGCATCCCGATAGGATAAGCACGTGTATCCACCGGATGCACGTAATACCGATGGAATGTAGTGTAGCAGGCAAAATTATTGAAGGTAGAACCTCCCCGGATCACCTTGTACTTTTCACCATATTGTTCCATGTCATGCGTATTCCCCGGATATTGCTGATACCAGTCTGCTGTCCATTCCCAGACACTTCCTGCCATGTCAAAGCATCCATACGGGCTGGCTGGTTTAGCGATGGACTGACCTCTTGTATTGTTACGTGAATAAATCACAAAACTATCATCATAGAAATCACCCCAGGGCAACATCCGCCCATCAGTACCGCGTGCTGCTTTTTCCCACTCCTTTTCTGTTGGGAGTCGTTTCCCGATCGATTTGGCGTAGGCAGTAGCCTGATGCCAGTTGACTTTGGCTGCCCGTTCCCCGGCTCCTTCGGGATAAGTATATTCAGAGTCGAAGCTGGCATACTCTGCATTACTCACTTCATACTTGTCGATAAAAAACGCTCCTGTTTCGGCTATATGCTGCGGGCTACTATCCGGATCATCGATATCACTTCCCATGATAAAGGGACCGGCCGGAACGTAAACCATTCCTTCCGGGGGTGTCACCTTGTCGTCAGTTGTTGGATCATTAGCTGAAATAAATACCATTGCAACTAAGGAGGTACCGAAAAATAATCCAAAATATTTTTTCCAGTTTTTCATTTCTTGAATTTTAAAACATCAAACTATTTACCAGCTGGGATCAACAAACCCAAAATACCTTCCAAACCAGTAGTTCCTGATAAATGCTGTCGATGCCCGATCATACTCCGTGGTGATTTTCATTCTTGATCCATCCTCCATAGGAAGATTAAATGTCCTGGTTCCCCTTTTGTGACCATTCATGGATTTGAGTACATCAATCCTGGCCGGATCTTCCATCGCATTCTCGCCCGTCATCAGATCATAAAGCATAATATAAAAAATGGTACTTTCCTCTTCGAAGGTGATATCCTTCCACACATACCACTGCCTATTCAACGTCATTCGGTATTTATTAAGCAGGTCAGGATCAGTTTCATATTGCATCACTGTATAGAGACTGCGTACTGCATGGTAGTCGTCCCAGATATGTCGCATGTGCTCCGGAAACAAGTGATTGGTAAGTAATTGACGGTCGTCATAATGATACTTTTCAATTAGCATCTTATATGCAGACGCAAACCTGGATTCTCCGGTAAACTGCTGGGCCGCTTTTACTGCAGCAAGTGCAACCAGTGAGTTTAACTTGTTGTGAGGCAGGTCCGGGCACATATTTCCCCACAAAGTAAGCTTACCATCCAGATCCATAATCCTGAAATTGTCATTGACGATCTTCCCAATGAACCGGCTTAGCAAACCCTCCACTTTCTTTTTGTATTCATCATCTGCTGCCAGCTCATAATACATCCCTAATGCATGAAAAATGGAAACCAACTTATCAATGCTTTGATCCCCCAACCACCGATAACCTGGCATGGATGAGGACCAATGCCATTCATCATACCAGGCTTTCTCAAACCACTGTGGTTCATTGGCTTTGTAGAACCCCCTGGCAACCAACCCCGGTACTCCAGTCACAGTTTCAGCTTTGAGGATTCCGTCAAACACCTGATCGGCAATCTTTTTATCCTTCTTATCTTTTGTAATGCCATACTTGCATGAGTAGGCCACCAGCATCTCCCCTGTTGCATCTATCAGGTCACTATGCAGCCCGAACCCATCAATGTTTTTTCCATCTGGATGGTAAAGTGCATGAAAAAGAATTGTTCCTTCATTCCAATGATTGTCCAGCATGAGCTGTTCATACATCTTCACCTTTATATGTAAGGGATCATCATCTTTGGGATAGGAATTGTTTTTTTGAGCCAGGCAAAGATTTGTACATACAAGAACTGTTATAAGAATTGTAAACGCGGATATTCTCTTTGGCATGTGATAGTATAAGCTTGACAAAATTCAACACCATAGTCCAATCATTTAACTGTGGTGCTGATCTCTTATACTACTCGCAGAACAAGCGAAAATACTACTTTGGCGATGATAATCTCACACTTTTGTAGCCCACAAAGCTTAAGTTCAATTCGTTTGATTGATCAGTTACAAGACTAAAATTGCCTTCCAGATCTGTGATAGTGCCTGAGTCACTGCCAACTACCACAATATTTACTCCTGGCAAGACATCTCCTTCAGGACTATAGACTTTACCAGACCATTTACCATTAGAATAACTGGCATCGACTTTTAGCTGTCCGTTTTCTGCATCAACTTTTTCAACCACGATGATCCCCTGAGGGCTGTTGTCAGGATTGACTTTTCCCGAGTTAAGTTTGAAAACTATTGGCATCACCATCCTTACCCGAACCGCCATTCCTCTTTGTGATCCTGGTTTAAATGTAGATGGAAGACTCTTAATAACCCTTACCGCCTCCTCATCACAACCACCACCGATTCCCTTCACAACCAGTATATCTGACAACGAACCATCTTTCTCTACTATGAATTGAATATATACCCGACCCTCAATTCCTAATTTTCTTGCCTGGAGGGGATATTTTATATTATTGGCTATATGACTCTTAAAAACTTCCAATCCACCTTCATATTCAGGTTGCTCCTCAACAATAGTGAATATATCCCCCTCCATTTTAGATTTTTGAGCCAAATAGTCAAAATTATCACTGGATTTCTTAAGTGCTACAAATATTGCATCATCTGACCTAATACTTTGATATAAGTGAAGAAGGTCAGGGTCAACACCTTGCATTTCAATTAGAATTTCTTTTATCTCTAAACTACTTAGGTTACGCTTCCCCTTTGGAATGTTAATTTTTACAAATGACAACTTATCTTTCACACTTTCTACTTCCTTTTGCATGGATTGAGGTAGTTGATCAAATGATACTGAGCTGGTTTCCTGACCAAGTGCCTTAATGTCCTTATCAAGTTCTTCATTACAGGCAAACACAATAAATAGGAGTGCTACAAGTATCGAAAGAACTCCGAGTTTCCATGGACTTACATTTTTAACATTTTCTTTCATCGCTTTTATTCGTTTTAGTATTAAACCATCATGAAATGAACTGGCTAAAGCAAGTCCATGTGATTTCAGAGTTGACTGGATCAAAACTGAAGAATACTGTTCAATAGAGTATGATTTGAGCGCATACGCATCTGCCTGGTATTCATGTATTTTCCTGAGTTCTCTTTGTAAATACCAGGTGGATGGGAGCCACCAAAAAAATATTTTAAAGAGCTCAATAAATATCAAATCATAAGTATGCCCTAAAGTAACATGGGCTATTTCATGTTTCAGAATAGCATCGAAACCCGTTTCTACAGCTGTTTCATCATTTATGAATACCCAATTAAAGAAACTGAAGCTGCCCTGGCCTTTTTCCAACTTACAGATATTCACACTTCCTACCTGTTCACTTTTAGTTCTTAAAATCAATGAAATAAGGTGAATCAGGCTACCAATGAATTTTAACAGAAAAAACAGACAACCAAAGAGATAAACCCAGACAATCAGATCTTCGTACCAATACGATGTCTCTAATTGTGGTGTCACAGCAATGGTTTCTACTGAGATATCACCTATCGGCAAAGCAACAGCTGATTTCTGATTTGAAAACAAACCGGGTAATTTTAATAATGGAATGACCAACGCTAAAACAGTTGAGCCAAGCAAGAAAAATCTCAGTTTTGCAAACTGCCTCTCTCCTCTTAGGAAAAACCAATATCCCAGGATCAATACCATATGTATCAGTGAAAGCTCAATCAGGTAGTTATTCATATACTCATATTGTTAGATTCTTCGCAAAGTCAAACCAATTAAACTAAATTATTAGTTAAAACTAAACACTTAGTTTTTATTCTCCAAATGATTAATAGAATTTAAGTACTTCTTATCACATTCTACTGAATTTGGGTGTAAATCATAATTTTTTATATGAACCAGGTAGTATGATCTTGTAATAGCTGGTAATACTTGAAAGATCAAACTTATGAGAATTCTCCTGCTACTCTTTTTTGTACCCTTCCTCGCACTGTCTCAGTCAATTGACATCAAAAAAGTCAGGATAGATGGTGACTTTACACTCCCCAACACGGTACCACCATTAGACTATGACAATGACTATAAGTTCAGGACGCAATCGAAATCTTATATCCCGGTAAAGGATCAATCCTTTACTGAACATGAGCGGACTTCTATTTCGGCAAGTGAATTGGACCAGGTGTCAGCCCAATTTGCCAGCAAAAAGAATAACCTTGATGAGTCTGTTTATGGCAAAAAACTAAAATCACAGGTCACAGGAATTCAAATGGTAGGTTCTTCAACATGGATTGGCACACCGGAAGGACTGTTTAATTTAGACAATAAAGGAAAACCTCAACTTCATAAAAATTATGGGGTCGGTGGTCCGCTGAGTACTCAAATCAATGCTTTAGCCAAAGACAGCAAAGGTACGTTATGGGTGGGTACTCCTATTGGCTTAAGTGTTCTGAAATCAGATGGAACATGGACCGCAATCCAGGGAGCACAAGGACTTCCCATTGAGAATGTTTTATGTATAGAAGTTACTAATGAAGACGAACTTTGGATTGGCACAGATGCAGGCGCCATCCTATACAAATCCTATACTGATGGACGTCAGTGGTTTTACAGAGCCGGGAAGCGTTACCTGATCAACGATGAAGTCCTGGAAGTTTTTGTTCCTGCAGAGGACAGCGCCGTATATTTCCTTACAGGAGCAGGTATAAGCAAACTCAGTATCAAGAGCAGGACGCTTGCAGAAAAGGCTCAAATCATGGAAGACATGGTCAACAAATGGCACAGGAGACTGGGGCTGGTAGCTGCCTGTGAGCTGGACGACCCGGAGAACCCTACCTCAACCACCATTCCCGATAGCCCGAATGATGGGCTGTGGACCTCTTATCATGTGGTGGCCATGTCACTGGCCTATGGTACCACAGGTGATAAAAAGTACCTGGAGTCAGCAAAGAAAGGCATGGATGCGATGATCATGCTTCAAAATGCATCTGGAATACCAGGGGTGATAGCCAGGAGTGTATTGCCAGCAGATCATCCCAAAAACGGAACAAAAGGCTGGCTTTTAACACCAGACAAAAAGATGATCTGGAGAGATGATACCTCCAGCGATGAGATTGACGGACACTTTTTCGCCTTTTATGCCTACTGGGAGCATATTGCCCGCCACAACCCTGAAGAAGCAGCGTTGATCAAGAAGCAGGTCAGCCAGATGATGAACACCATCGTGGATAATAACTACCAGCTGCTTGACTGGAACGGTGAGCGAACAAAATGGGGATTCTGGAACCCCGAGGCGCTTAATCACGACCCGAACAGCTATCTGGAAAGTGGACTTAATGCTGCCCAGATCCTATCTTTCCTCAAGGTCGCATATTATATCACTGAGGACCCGAAATTTAAAAAGCATTATGATAAACTCATAGTTGACCACGGATACCTGGGCAATGTGTTACTGGAGAAGAAGGTATTCCCGGACATGAACAATCACTCCGACAACCAGCTGGGGTATTGTGCGCTTTATCCCCTACTCCAGCTAGAGCATGATCCTAGAGCAAGAGTAGCCCTGCAAAAAGCAGTAAGACGTCACCACCGCACATTGAGTAGAGATGGTTCATCATTCTTCCATTTCGCTGCTGCGACGATTGACCTGGAATATGTAGAGATTTCGGATGCGGTCAATTTCCTTCGGCAGATGCCAACGGACAGAAGGCAATGGAAAATGAAAAACAGCCACCGGGCTGACATCACCTGGCACCCCTACCAGGACCGGTTCGATAAGGACCAGCTGCTTTATGTCTTGTCTGCTGATGAAAGGAATTTTGATCGCTGGAACAAGAACCCCTACTATGCCGATAGTGGAAGAGGTGGCCAATATGTAGATGGCGAAGCTTCCTGGTTGCTCGCCTATTGGATGGGAAGGTATCACGGATTTATCGGGGGTGAGGAATGAAATAGAAAAGGATATTGCTATTTACTTCAAGTAATTACTTAGCAACCGGTTAAATTCGTCTGGCTTTTCCAGCATCGGAAAATGTCCTACTGCTTGCATGGTTATTATTTGATCGAATCCCATTGTTCTTAATCCCTCCTCATCATTTTTTTCTATATCTGAATTTATGAGAACTGTATTGACATTTATGTTTTGAATATTTTTAACCAATTCATCATAATTTCCACTATATAAATCCAGCATGGCAAACCTGGCGAAGTCAGGATTGGCTTTTGACATATGCTCAGCAACCTGGTGTGCCAAAACATTATCGGATGTCGGGATAAACATTGCCGACCTTACGATGTTATAGATATTTTCCTCAAAATTATTTTCCATTAATCCACTGAGATACTGCAAAAACTCATCTGAAACAGGCCAGAATTTCTTTCTGAGAACATCCACAATGACTATTTGAATATTACGCTCTTTCAATTTTACAGCAGCATCTAAAACAGCTATCCCGCCCATTGAATGACCTACCAGATAAAGTTTTGAGTTCTTAATATTCATATCATTAACAACTGCCACAATATCATTACCGAATGAGGATATGGTCGGTTGGGAACGCTGTGTACCCGATAGCCCATGCCCAACAAGATCCATTGTGACTACCTTGTAACGATCTTTAAAATATTCAATTTGATTCCGCCAATATGTTTGATCACAAGACCATCCATGAACAAATAAGACAATTTCTTTTCCTTTACCGTAAACCGTATAATCAATTTCAACATTGTCGAACGATGAACATTTCTTGGAAATACCCGCTTTCTTTCCGGTAGCAGTGAAAATTTCCAGAAGAATAAGTGATGTTAATATCCATTTCATCATTAAATCAGATTAAGCCAGAAAAAAACATGAAAACACCTTGGGTTGAATTACAAATAGACAATGAAGCTATTTGCTCAATAGTATGATCGACAACAAACAAGAAAACTGCCTGCAAATCCATCGTATTCAAAATAATATAGATCTAACCTATATATTGTTTCCATTCTTTATTTCTCAGGAAACTGAATCTAGTATAAATCTAGAAAGATAAGTTGATTATTTAATCAATTTTATAAGGATATTTAGCAGCTATAGCGGTGTGAATGATAGTAGACATTTTCCGGGTCTTAAATGATGATTAAATGATCAAGGTGTATGATTATTTAATCATTTGCAATCAATTTTGCTACGGCTGAAAGGATATCGGTCCAGGCGAAAACAGATGATATTTCAGCTATTATATTCACTTTGATCAAATAAGCCTAAAAAGAATAAAATGGTCATATAGCGTCTATTGCTTTATTGTTCTTTGCCAATAAATGCCTTTTTGGGTAATTACTCTAATAAGATAAATGCCTCGCTCCCACTCAGCCGTTTCCATCATACCTGACCGGCTTGTGTATATGTGTTGGCCCTGAAGTGTATAAACTTCAACCTTCTCCAGCTGGTCTGCCTGAACTTTCAAGAAGGAATCAAACGGATTGGGAAATGCGGTGTATTCATTAAGCATTGGCGGGTCACTATACCCTAAACCAGTACCCATTGTTTTTGCTATTACTAATCCAACATTTTCAACGTTTGACAATATATCCGGATAATGGTCACCATTTACATCTGCAACGTTGAAGTAGGTAATGTTCCCGGGAAATTTGAAGTATTGTGGATCCTCAAAGTGAAAATCGCCCTTGTTTAAAAGCACCATCAGGGTGTCGGTAGGCTCATCGGTGAGTTCATTGTATTTATTGGTTACCAGGTCTAAAAATCCGTCCTGATTCATATCTACTGTATAAAAACGGGTAACTCCTGGCAGAAATGGAAGACGGATGAAAGCTTCACTAAGCAATGTATCTTCCAGGCCTTCATAAAACCGGATCTCCCCTTCCCAGTAATACTCAACAACATCAACGATATGGTCATTGTTAAGATCTGCCAAAAGGTAGTTGGAAGGAAGTGGAAGCTCTATTTCCTTTGGCCAATATTTGGGAATAAAACGTCCATCTGGTTGTTGATAAAAAATCACAAACCAGGGAAATGAACTCGATACCATGACATCCGGAAGCCCATCAAGGTTTTTGTCAACGATGGTAATTTGCCTATCCGTATCCAACACGGATCCATAAACGCCTTGTCTGATAAAACTTCTGTCCTCTTTACCGTGATATATATGTAGCGTGATCGGCTGGCCGGAACCTGAAGATAGTGCCACAATATCCGGGATTCCATCATTATTCATATCATACACCTTTATCCCTCGTCCATGACCGGTTAAACCGAAATGCTGACCTTCCAGGAAGGTTCCTGACTCCGACCCCCAGAATAACTTAAATCCATTGTTCCAATAAGAAGAGAAAATCAGATCATGGAATCCATCTTTATCCAAATCAGCTGCTTCAAGTAGTCTGTAATTTTCATTTTTAGTGACAGGTGAAACCGGATCAAAAGAACCATCAAAATTTCCCAGGAAGATTTTGGCTTCAGAAAAATCATTCGTCAAAATGATCAGGTCAGTAATACCATCATCATTCAAATGGATTGGGGATATGTGATGCGCTTTTTCCTCTATGCTGATTACCTGATCAAAATCAAGTATAATTTTCTGCCCAAAAACGGACAATACAGATCCGCCAAGCATAAAACCTAAAATCCATTTGAAATCCATAATTGCTGATTTTGAGCAATGCTATATACGGAGTAGACAAATACGTGTTAGGTATAACTGATCTCCATTATATGAGAGGTTTTATTTGACATTTCAGTGGATGGAATAGATTATAAAAAGGACTCTGAAGCGCTACATAAACAAAAAAGGTCCGAAGAATTGGCTTCTTCGGACCTTTTAATATAATGCTAAGTTGCCCTAGTTAACATCCCAAAATATTGGGTTATTCAAATCATCGTCGGCAGCAATCCTTCCATAATTGACTTCATTGAAAGTCTGCTCAGTTCCGGGTATGTTAAAACGTACCGGAGGTAAGGTTTGGTTATTGCCATTATCAGGCTGAAATACCAAATCAATTTTACCCAATCGCCTGAATTCTGCCCAGTTTTCATAAGGCTGAATGATGTTGTAGTGAACCCACTTTTGCTTAGCAATCAACTCGAGTTTCTCATCATCCGTAGCAGCAGCATCCCAGCTTACGTCAGCTCCGGCCAGATAAGTGGATATATCACCAGCAGTAGGAGTTGTCGGTGCTGGAGCAGGACCAGGATCGTTGGTTACAGCTCTGATCCTTACATAATGATCCACCGAATTGGTGACTGACATTTCATAGGCAGCTTTGGCCATGGCATCATCGCCGTCTTTCAAATAATACTCCGCCTTATACAAATCTACTTCAGCAGCATTGATGATAAGTCCGGGGAAAAATCGATTCCTGGCATAGGTGCCTCTGTTGAACTGTGCGATCAAACCATCATTCACCGCATTGTCTACATCAGCAGGGTCGGCAAGCTGATCAATTCCGTTGTATACGCCGCCAGCATTTTCCCCAGGTTCCCAAATGTACGCTAACCTGGGATCTCCTGTGTCAACCATCTGATCAAGAAAGGCCTGACCAGCAAAGCTTGAATACCATCCTTCAGCATCATTCTCAAGTGTCTGGAAATTGGAATTGATCGGTGTTCCAAAGTCCACAACATCAATCTGAATGTTCTGATCATTGTTTTCTACCACAGGATAATCTGCAGGGCTACTCAAAATCTGCCCGATTTCGGTGCTTGCACGACTGCTGAATTCAGTTACATCCAGAACACGAGTAAGCATTCGTAAACGGAGAGAATTACAGTATCTCCTCCAGCTGTCTACATCCCCATCGTTTACATAATCCTGAATTGAAAAAGCAGTCTGGAAAGTTTCAGACAACTCGACATCATTCAGGTCGTCGGCTATGGTTGCCAGTTCATCCAAAATGAAAGTATAAATGGCACTAGGATCATCAAAAGCAGCTAATGATGCCTCGTAATCTCCACTATTTTGACTCAGTTTTCCGGCTTCTAAAAACGGGATAGCGCCGTAGAGATCTGTAATTCGCTGGGTATAATCATACATATACACCTTGGCAGCCAACATAAAGATTTCCTTATTGGCTTGCTCTGATTCAGGGGCATTATTATATACTTTCTCAAGCTCTCTAAACTGAAACAAAGTTCCGTAATAGTTATTCCAAACTGCATCAGAACCAGATGATGGCGGCACGTATTGATTGGGTTCATTCGGCCAACCAATCACCTGCATGTATCGGTTAAGACTGGTTCTAAGCACTACGAAATAATTCCAATAGGCTTTTAAAACATAATCCTTATTCTGATATAGAAAACCTGTAAACTGGCGATCAATTGAAGTACTTGAAAGCGTCCCAGGATCTGAATACGCATCCTCAAAATCCTTTTCAGTACAAGAAAAAAGGACTGAGGTGATTAATACTGTAACTAATAATATCTTTTTCATGTGTGTATTATTATTTTTTATTGGTAACATGGAATTCGCATGATTTATATTCAGCTTCGGTTGGTGTTTGCTCAAATCATGCTCATTTCATGTTAATCAAACTGTTCATGGTTAGAAGCTAGCACGTAAGGTGAATCCCATAGATCGGAAAGATGGATTGTTACCCGCGGTATTGATGTTTTGATACCACCTGGTTCCGGATGTTGTTTGCTCTGCATCCAGGTCCTTGATCGTTCTGTAGATAAAGAACAGGTTTCGTCCAAAAACTGAAACAGTAAGATTTCTGGCTCCAATTTTCTCAGAAATAAATCGAGGAATGGTGTATCCAAGCGCCAACTCCCGCATCTTGATGTAATTGTTCTTGTTCACGTACAATTCATACCTGGATGATCCGTATTGTGGTCCACCCCAGTTGTAGGTAGAGTTATAATACCTGGATTGAGGAATGACATTGGTATTAGGTTCTCCGCCTGCTAAAACGCCTTCAAGTAATATTCCATCGTCATAAACGATCTCACCATTTGGACCGGTAGCTGAGGTAGTCTGAACACCTTTTCCATTACCATCAACGTAGTAAGTTAGTCCACCACGCTCTGCATTCATTCCGTTCAGACTCTCTTCAAGCAATCCACGGCTGATCATCCAATAAATACCCGTAGGCATGATGCTTGATCCAAAACTGAAATCTGTCACAATATTTAGGTTGAATCCTTTGTATGACAGGTTATTGATAAAACCACCAATCACATCAGGCATGGCATTTCCGGAGTTGATCCACTCATCACCATCCAGCTGATACAATCCATTGTCCTGTACGATCATGTTGCCATTGTCATCCGTAGCCACAGGGTGTGTATAAATATCACCCATTGGACGTCCTACAACTGAGCGGATTTCAGCAGCGTTTCCATCAAAATTTGCATGAATCAACTCAGTAGAATTATTCGCCAGTTTTTCTACTTTATTGGTATTTCTGGCCAAATTCAACATCGCATCCCAGCTGAAATCACTCTGATTAATGACCTGAGCGTCAATGGCTATCTCAAGGCCCTGATTCCTTAATGTTCCGATATTAGTCAAAATTGCTCCGGCACCCGTGCTTTGAGCAATGTCAAGTGGAAGGATTTGATCCCTGATCTGCGCATTGTAGTAAGCAAAGTCAAATCCTAATCTGTTTCCAAAGAACCTTGCTTCCAGTCCTATTTCAAATTCATGCTTCTGTTCCGGTCTGATCAGGTCATTACCAAAAGTGCCAGAAGGAATAAATGTGTAGAGCGGAGAAACGCCTGCTGCCTGGGAACCAAGGGTGCGCTGAGTATAGGCAACATTGGCCTGGTAAACGCCTGGGTAGTTACCTACCACACCATAACTTGCTCTCAACTTCCCAAAAGAGATTCCTGCAGGCAGGGCAAACAGATCTGAGAAAATAAACCCTGAATTAACTGAAGGGTAAACAAATGAGTTGTTGTCAGGATTCATTGTTGAATACCTGTCTCTTCTTGCTGTTCCTTCAACATGTAAGTAATCTCTGAAATTGAATGAAACTGTTCCAATGAACGCATCATTCACTCTGTTAACTCTGTTTAAGCTTGTATTTGCCTGGTTCACTGACGAACTCAGATCAAAGTAATTCTCAGTGGCCAAACCGCCGTTGGTTCCGGATGACTGGTAGACTTCCTCTTCTACCCTGGCTGAATAACCAGCCATTGCAGAGATTGAAAGGTCTTCAGTGATCTCCCCATCATAGGTAAGCAATATGTCTCCGTATAGATTTGTTAAGTTGTTTTGAGCAACACTGAATCCTCCGGAGTTGCCAATAACAAGAGGTACAGCGGTGGCCGTCTCATTCCGTATCTTTTCAGAGGTGAAATCATTGGCCAGTCTACCTCGCAAGCTCAAATTATCCGTGAATTGAATGGTTTCCGTGATACTGGCAAGAATCCGGTTACTATTTTCAAATGACTGATGCTTGTTCACCCTCCACACATAATCCGCTATAGCACTTCTAAATGGAGCATATGTAATGTTCTCATCAGGAGTGGCACTGGCCTGAGTTCCCGTTCTGAATTTGTATCCTAAACTGGTTTGATAGTGATCAAAATACCATTCCGCCTTCTCAAAACGGTCCATCATACCACCGAAATTGTTGATCATACGGTCTACTTTGTATGGTCGGTTTTTGGTGTACTGGTTGATGTATTGAACCGTAATATCCGTCTTAGACCACTCTGCCAGATTAAAAGATGTATTCAGGTTAAATACGTTTCTTTCATTCTTTGAACCAAAGCTGATCATTTGGTTATCCTGACGAGTATAGGACAATCTCATATTGGCTTTATCATTAGCCGCTGACAAAGCGACATTGGTCATTTGAGAATTTGCATTCTGAAACAGGTCAGCATAAGAGCTATTTGATGCCTCGTATGGAACGATCTCTCCTGTCCACGCACGAACAGGTTGACCATCAAATTCAGGACCGAAATTCACACTGGTATTGATCAGGTATCGATTACCGTCTCCATCATCAATAAATCCATCCTGCCCTTGTCCGGCATCAGCCAATGTAACAGGATATCCGGGACCTCTTACATTCTGATACCTTGGTAAGTAAGCTATTCTATCATTTGTATATGAAGTAAAAATCTCTACTCCAAGACCCTTTGTTCCTCTGCCTGATTTAGTCGTGATCATCACAACCCCGTTATTGGCTTCAGAGCCATAAAGTGCGGCAGCTGAGGCACCTTTCAAAATCGTGATGTCTTCAATGTCTGCCGGGTTGAGGTCAGTCAACCCATTTCCCTGGATCCTTTGATTTGACCAGTAACTACCATTGTTGAATTCACCACTTCTGATAGGCACACCATTCAATACGATCAATGGCTGCGTGTTTCCTGTGATTGAAGCAAAACCCCTGATGTTTAAACTAACACCTGAAGTAGCCCCACCAGGAGTAGACTGAATCTGTAACCCGGGAGCCTTTCCATATAAAGAAGCCCCGAGTGTGGGCGCTGCAGTTCTTGTGATATCAACAGACTCAATCGTACTTACTGCATAACCAGTTTTCCTTTTGTCTTTTTCGATACCATATGCAGATACAACGACCTCTCCCAATTGGGTAACGTCTGTAGTTAATTCTACATTGATAGTGGAACGGTCACCCACTGCTATCTCCTGATCTTCGTGACCAATAAATGAGAACCTTAGTGTAGCACCAGGTGCTACGCTGATTGTGTAATTTCCATCAACATCCGTGACGGACCCTTGTTGTGTACCAACAACAATGACATTTACCCCCGGTAAAGATGAGCCATCTTCACCACTGGTAACCTTTCCGCTCACCACTTTTTGAGCATAGATCATGCTCGCAGAAAGTGTGAGTAGTAACAAAGTAAGTAGTTGTTTTTTCATTCGGTTGTTTTTTGATATTAACTAAATCCACGTTAAAACTATGTTAACTTTTGTGAAAAACATGCATGTTTAAACTGCTTTTTGCTAGTTATTGCTGTTATTGGCTTTAAAATGCCATTTAAGAGCTACTTTTTACTAGAAATAAATTATATAATAGCTTCTGTGTGCCCACACAATTAAGCCATTATGCATTGCAGGATTATGCCTATTATGATTTCCGAATAGCAGAGTAGCATGAAGAGAATGGTATTATCCAACGATTTTTGTTTGAATTTTTGGCTGAAAGAAACTACCTGCCAGAAACGTAAGCGTTTTCCAAACTTTGCAAATTCCGTATAACCAACAATGAGTGCATATTTCTGATCAAAACCGGCATATTCGCTGAATTGCTTTTGATGGAGGATTTAAAAATCGGAGGCAACTTACTGTGGGACGTAGTTGGTTAAGCAAGCCTCCTGGACATTACATCCAATCGAACTAACCAGGCATTTGATATTCAGGGCAATCAACCCTTAGCTCACTTTCTGCAAGATGCGCTTTAAGTAAATTACAGTAATGTGTACCCTTTTCGGAGCGGTAATTTGCGCAGCTGAAACACATACGCTGGATAGTGATGACCCCGGATTGATTCAGGTCGTGGATAAGCTTCAATAGCCCATTGAGCATGACTTGCTTTTGGTCAGCACTCAGTTGTCCAATGGGCTTTTCAATAGAAGAGGAGAATGAGGCGGCTTTTCCAGCTATCTGCTTTCCCTCCGTAGTTAAAGAAAGAGAAAAGCTCCTGGTGTCATTCGGATCAGGCACTTTAGTCATTAGCTTCTTGGACAATAGCACTTTCACGCTGTCGCTAATGGTTGCTTTGGTCATATTAAACTCACTGGCGAGATAACTCACCTTACATTTGTCCTTGTCGTGAAACAGCAGGAAGATCAGAAGTTGTATCTGTATGGGGCTCAACGCATTTTCCTTGCTTTCTTTCCAAAGTAATACACGGAATGCCTCGGATATACGCTCCAGAGCCACCACTATTCGACTGTCAACACTCTGATTCTGTCTGGGGAGATAAAATGGTGACTGTTTCATGCACTATGTATTTTGTGTAACATCAACCTGGCAATGTTGTCAGCTCTTGTTTTGGCCTCCTCCGCTTTGGGCCCCTCAAACAACTGGTCTATGGTGGACTTAAATATGGACAGCCATTCCAAAAATTCAACTTCAGATAACCTGGTTAGCTTGCTGAGCTCAATATGTTTCTGCATGGGATTGCCAGTATAACTGTGATCCCCAAGCAGCATCGAAGTCCAGAACGCATACATCCTGGGTAGGTGAGATTCCCAGTTCACTTTGGCAATTTCATTGAAAACAGGTCCAATGACCAGGTTTAACCTGGCCTGATCATAAAATGTATTGACCAGTAATTCAATGTCTCCCCTATCTTCAATGTCTTTCTTCATGATTCAAATAAAAAGCCCTGTAAAGATAGGACTCCTAACTTTACAGGGCAAAAAAGTTTTATCCTTTCACATCTGCCATTGAAGCTCCATAGTTGATATGAAGCACATGAGCATTGGGTGTCAGTAAAGCTGGAACAGACTTCACTCCTGCCTTTTCTGCTTCTGCAATCCGATTTCGATTTTCACCAATATGAACGATTTCCACGTTATCGGCTCCAATAAGATTGATGATGTCATGTTCTGCACTTACACAAACAGGGCATCCTGCGTGATAAAAAATTGATTTAGCCATTATTCAAAATATTTGATGGTTAATACGACGATATTGTCAGTTCAAATATAGTAAGGATTTTTATTTAGTAAGGATTCCTAACTTTTTATTTCATCCATGCATGGACTGTAACCAGCGACTGGCATTGTCAAAGTGCTTTGCCCTTGTCTTCTCGTCCATATTATCCAGCTTACTTAGAAGCATACGCATTCGGGGGTTCTTTGCAAAGACATTTTTATGGGCATCCATAAACCTCCAGAACAGGCCGTCCCAGATCTCTTGCCATTTACCCCTGGGGTAATCACTCATCTTCATCAGGTAATTACTTCCACTGATATAGGGTTTTGTAGACATTAGACCTCCGTCAGCAAACTGACTCATTCCATAGACATTGGGTACCATCACCCAGTCATAGGCGTCGATATACATCTCCATAAACCAGCGATAGACCTCATCAGGATCAATCTCGCAAAGCAGCATAAAATTTCCCAATACCATGAGTCGTTCGATGTGATGAGAATAGCCTGTTTTCAGCAACTTACTGATGGTAATATCTATCGGCTCGATGCCGGTAGAAGCCGTATAAAAAGAATCTGGGATCTTTTTATCAAAATTCAGGTGGTTGGTTGTACGTTCCCTTGCACCCTGGCTTTCGTATACACCCCGGATGAATTCTCTCCACCCGATGATCTGCCTGATGATCCCTTCCGTATTGTTGATGGGAGTATGGTGATCATCAGCATAGCTCAGTATTTCATCTATCACATAATCCGGGGTGAGCAAACCCACATTCATCAATGGTGATAGCACGCTGTGATGCAAAACAGATTCATTCGCAACGATGGCGTCTTCATAGTCTCCAAAACCGTAAAATCTCTTCTTAAGAAATTGCTTCAGCCAACTTTTTGCTTCGGAAAAGTTTGTAGGGTAATGAGGCATGGTTCCCAACTCTCCCCAATTATCAGGAAAATATTGATTGATATATTCAACTGCACTATTGAATTCTGAACCAGCCGAAGGGTATGATATTGAAGGGGGTGTTGATTTCTTTGGATACTTCTTTCTATTCTCCTGATCAAAAGACCACTTTCCTCCTACAGGTTGGTCGGAATCATCCAGAAGTATGCTCAAAGACTTGCGCTGTTGAATATAAAATTCAGTCTGGAAATACTTTTTCTTACCTGGCTTGAAGAAGGATTGTAAATCGGCACTGGTATTGATAAATGCTGGAGAATCATAAAATTTTAGATCAATACCCTCCTTCCTACAGCCTTTCTCAATTCGCCTTTTCAAATAATCATCGACCGGATCGATACACTGAACTCGATCTGCCTTCAATTGTGGGATCAGCTTTCTTACATCCGACTCCTTCTGATGACTGTCAATGTATGTTACATCACAACCCTTGTCCATTAGGAATTGGGCATATTGTTTCATGGATGCACGGTGAAAAGCCAGCTTCTGCTTATGGAACCTGTATTGTCGAAAGAACAAATACTCTTCAATCAGATATGTATGTCTACCTGACTTCACAAGCGGATTGTTCTCAAAAAGATGATGAGGGAATATCAATGCAACTTCCATGGTCGGGCTGGTAACTTTTTAAAAGCAACCAACTGCTAACGCCAAATGTTTGCCAACTTGAATCCTGAATCAGGTATTGAAAATATCCATGTCGTATGTTTTAGCAATTCAGGCAGTTTCCAAAACAGCAATAAATGTTCACATTACACCATTCGTTAGGGCTTTTGTTAAATTGCCTTAAACGAACCCCTGGATATCCCAATAAATGAGCATGACAATGAAAAAGACACTTTTATCTTTTGGATTGATGATACTGCTGGCAGCTGCAATGGCCCAGGAAACGCGGTACGATAAAACCAATCACACTACTGCCGAAGAGGACGGGAAGGAAAACAGTGACAAGGTTCCCGAAGCTTATGGAATAGAAAGCAACATTGAAAAAGTCATCATAGCCCGCATGAAACACAAAACCGATTTGCTTGCAGGACTGGAAGATGTGGTGAAAGAACATGGAATTAAAAATGCAGTGATCCTCTCCGGTATAGGATCAGTCAGAGGTTATCACATCCATCAGGTAATCAATCGGACTTTTCCCTCAAGGAACGCATATGTTAAAAACCCAACTGCTCCGGCGGATCTGATCAGTACAAACGGATACATCATCGATGGAAGGATCCATGCACATATCACCCTGGCAGATCCTGACAAATCTTTTGGAGGTCACCTGGAGCCGGGCAATGAGGTTTTTACTTTTGCCATCATCACGATAGGTATTCTGAGTGAGGACGTGGACCTGAGCAATGTAGACAGAAAGCATTACCGGTGAACTGTACCTGACGTCTGAATGTCTGAATGTCAAAACGTCTCTCCGACCATCGAAACAATCAGCCTCGCAGAAAAAATGCTTTGATCATCCCTTCCGCGATAACCTTTGAAAATCATCTCATGAGGATCGGCCTTCTCTTTTTGACTCAAAATGGCAATTTCATCACCCAGGAAAGCCTCAGCTAAAAAGTTAACTTCGTATTCCCTGATCTCCATTTCTGTAGGATTTGGCATAGCATCCAGCATCCAACGTGCATAATTGGTGTTATTGACATGATTATTTCTATCCAGGTCACCCGGTTCCACTACATGAGTCTTTAGTACATTCATCCTTTCTGGTGTATTAATCCTTCCTGCAGAGAACCCAACAGAATAATCTTTCCTGGGTCTGAACAGTCCCTCGGAATCTTCAATGGTCTTCGGCCTTCTGGTTTGGTTATCCAGGATCACCCAGGTGGTAGAACATGCACCAATTCTCTTTTGCCCCTCGTACAGCTCAAACTCACGGATAGCCTGCATCCGTTGAACCGGGAGTGACCATGTTTTGATGGTAATTATATCTCCCTTAGGCCAGGAGTCCATGATCAACTTCTGTCGGATCAGCGCCCAGAAGAAACCTTTCTCTGACAAGCTTTCATAGCCAAAGCCCAGTTTTGATGCATGATCACCAGCCGCTTCCTGAAGGATCAGCAAAAGGCCGTGTAGCCGAGGAATTTGTCTATTCAACGCATAGCTGTTTTTAAAGATGACGTCCTGATCCTGCATTATTTGCTAAAATATATATAAAAGACTGTCGGACTGTCGCATGAGCTGTAGAGCTGGTGCGCGTCTGCGACGCGTGCCAGCGATTTATACCATTATTTACTATTTTAGTTATTAATGTCAGAGAAATACAAATTCAGAAACCCCGAAGGCATCTATTTTACCACCATCACCATTGTCTACTGGATCGATCTATTTACACGAAGAGAGTTGAAGGAAGTAATACTCGATTCATTGAAGCATTGCCAAAATGAAAAGGGTCTGGACATCTATGCCTGGTGCCTCATGCCAAGTCACCTGCATATGATCATTGGCTCAGATACAGGAAACTTATCTGACATTATGAGGGATTTCAAAAAACACACGTCTAAAAAACTTGTCAATGAGATATCACTGATCAATGAAAGCAGAAAGGATTGGCTACTGGCCGCTTTTTCCAAGGCGGGGAAAGAATTGAAAAGAATCAAAAACAATAAGGTATGGAAAGACGGCAATCATCCCAAAGAGCTGGAAACCAACTATTTCATGGATCAAAAGCTCAAATATATTCACGAAAACCCTGTCCTTGCCGGCATCGTTGAGCAAGCGGAACATTATCTGTACAGCTCAGCAAGAGATTATTGTGGATATCCTGGTTTGCTCAAAATCAAGTTGCTAGAATGAATTTCACACTTGCAGCTATGAACGCGATGCAATCGCGCTCGAGCTGCAAAAATGCTAGCGACAAAAAATGCTGGCGCGCGTCTGCGACGCGTGACAGCATTTTTTAAGTAACTCTGTGCCAGCATTTTTTAAGTAATTTGCAGCTCATGAAGTACCTTCTAATCCTGCTGCTACTCTTTTCCGGAAAACTATGCTCCCAGTCCACCCTGGAAACAGAACTGGAGGCCATCATGGAAAAGTATGAAGCTGTAGGGCTTTCTGTAGCCGTTGTCAAAAAAGGTAAGCTCATCTACCAACAAGCCTTAGGCAGAAAGGATCTGGTAACCAATGAACCCTTACAATCCGATCATATTTTCAGGATTGCCTCCATCTCCAAGTCTTTTTCATCAACCTCCGTCATGCAGCTGGTAGAAGCAGGTAAGCTCAACCTGCAAGACGATGTAAGTGAGCTAATCGGCTTCAGAGTCCGGCACCCTAAATTCCCTGACAAGGTCATCACCCTGAAGATGCTACTCTCGCACACCTCCTCCATCAACGACTCTCAGGGCTACTTCACACTGGACCCCCTCAACCCAAAGCAAAACCCGGAATGGGTCAAATGCTACAATGACTATGCACCTGGTGAAGGCTACCAATACTGTAACCTGAACTTCAATTTGGTCGGGGCGATCATTGAAAAATATTCCGATGAGCGATTTGACCAGTATGTCAGGAATCATGTGCTGGTTCCATTAGGGCTCTACGGTGGCTATTGCGTCGACTCGCTGGATAGTGAGAAATTTGCAGGCATCTATGAGCACAATGCTGAAGAAGAAGAATATGTGCTCTCCGAAGGTGCCTATCACCCCCGCAGGGAAATCATTCGAAACTATACGATGGGTTATACTGCTCCGGTATTTTCTCCTACCGGGGGCATGAAGATCTCAGCTCCGGACCTGGCCAGGTACATGACCATGCACATGAAAGGTGGTAAACTGAATGGCACCAGGATCATCTCAAAGAAGCATGCCCGGCTAATGCAAACCCCGGTCAGTGACAATGGCTATGGGCTTGCCCTGAGGAAGACAACGATGCTGATCCCCAGTGAGGAGTTGATCGGTCACACAGGCGCTGCCTATGGACTCCACAGCTCTATGTTTTTTCATCCCAAAAAGAAGTTTGGCATCATAGCCATCACCAATGGCTGCCACGGATGTGTAGACGAAAGCTGGCGAAACCTGATGCTGCCGGAGGTGACGAGGCTGTTGTATGAGGAGTTGGTAAAGTAAAACGGTATTCGTTGCTATCATTAGCGTCCAACTTAACCTGTCATGCGATGCAATCGCGCTCCAGGTAGGGTGATAACAACCAACAAAGGCCATTGATTACTCACTGGCCATCGTCTTGTCCCTTAAGCTTTTTCAATTGATCTTTTGCATATTGAGCATAGGGGTATTGCTCAAGCACCTTATCGTACCATTTAATAGAATTGATTGTATCACCAGCATACAGGTAAAATTCAGCCCTTGAATCATAAGGATTGTATCCTTTTGGGTGCAATTCAACTCCTTTCTCGATGGCATAAGTGCCTGCTGTGATATCGCCTTCATATTTTAATAGATATCCTTTATAGTTATATGCCGCAGTGCCTGTATAGTTAAAATTATGTTCTAAACAGAACGCAATAAGTTTATCTAACTCATTGATTTTAGTAGCATTATCCACTTCCAAATTCCGTATGTACATATAATGCACGAAAGGATCATTAGACAACTCATGCATTTTATCCCAGATTTTTCTCCTGTTTACCCCAAGACTATCATTGACTTCATCATGGTCAAGAAGGGAGACAAATAACTTACTGGTTTCGTTTTCGTCCTCAACAAACTTATTAGCCATATCCTTATGAAATTTTTTCCGATTCCCAACACTTAGAAAACTGAGAATGACATGGGAAGCAAACAACGTAGAATCTACCTCGACTGCAGCTTCAGATAAAACAAATGCATGATTGTTTTCATAGGTGATGTATCTTTTAAGTCCTTCTATGGCCAGGAAATTTGCTATATCATCATTACCCATCCAGTTAATGCCATTTTGTATTATGTGTTTTTCTGAATTGGCAGTTGACTCGGGATTTTGGCAACCAATCATGGAAATCACTAACATTGAAGAAATTATTATTTGAAATTTCATACCAGTGTTTATTTAAAAATACCTATTTACCAATATCTGGCAACATTGGGTTATTCAAGTATTTACAGAGATAAAATTTACAAATGAGAAGTTACTCAATAAACCATGTCAAAGCCAAATGCTGGCACGCGTCTCAAACGCGTGCCAGCATTTAATTCTTTTCAATAAAATCCTTATCCATAGAATACTTTCCACCTCCTGTCAAAACAAGGCTGATGGCCATTCCTATCCAAAGGAGAAAATATTCGAAACCTTCACCTTGTTGATTGCCAAACCAGTTCATGAAAAAACCATAATGGATATGTACCCGGAATACAATACCTAAGGCAAGAATCAGATATAATGAAGCGATAATGCGGGTAGCTATACCGGCTATCAGCGCTATGGACCCAGCAGATTCCAGAACGATCACCAGAAAGCCAATCAGCCATGGCAATCCCATCGTATCCGTAAAGAAGGTCATCGTTCCGGAAAAGCCATACCCCCCAAACCAACCCAATAGTTTTTGGGCTCCATGTGGGAAAATGACGATGCTCAGCATGAGTCTAATGGCCAGCGGCGCATAAGAATCTGTCGTATTGAATATATTTCGTCTCATGATGTTTGTTGTCTTAGTTGCTGTAATAAAACTTTTCACTAATGATTTTCCCATCTTTCCATTCTTGCACAGAAATCTGTGAATAGTTTCGTGTCCCCCATTCCTTATGGGTGTAGTCGTACTGCCATTCAACCATGGTAATGTTTCTGCCAACAGACACTTTGAGTGGCACAGCAGCTCTGAACTCCGTGATGTTGTTAAAAAATGCTTCCTCCCTCTTTCTGTTTGCTATTTTGCCAATGGTAGGGGTGAATTCGTTTTCCTGCATGACCACGTTGTCGTCATAGTACTTCTCGAATGCGTCCATCGCCTGACCTTGAACAACCAGGTCATTTAAATCAGCGATTTTTTCTAATAAATCAGACATAAGCTTTGTGTTTAGTTTTTGAATGCTACAAAGCTCAAAAAGAAGGGTATCCTAAAAATTCAACCAGGAGTAAAAAGGAGGTTAATCTAGATTAACAAAGCTTATTCCTGTGTGGTGAGTTCGGCCCTGATTTTGCTCAGAAACTGCTTGGTAATACCGAGATAGGAAGCAATCAGGTATTGTGGTACACGTTGCTCAATATCCGGGTATTGGTTGCGGAAAACCAGATAGCGCTCCTTGGCCGTCAGACTAAAATTTCTAACCACCCGTTTTTGGGAGGCGACGAACGCATGCTGAATGATCATCCGAAAGAACCTGTCGAGTTGTGGGATTTGCTGGTATAAAAGCTGGAGACCGTCATACGAAAACTGTGCAACTTTTGTGTTTTCCAGGCACTGCACATTGTAATCAGCTGGCTCTTGTGAAATAAAACTCCCTAAATCCGCCGTCCACCAGTTTTCAATGGCAAACATCACTATGTGTTCATCACCTTCTTTGTCGATAAAAGAGGTTTTAGCACAACCTGAAAGCACAAAGGATTCATGTTTGCATACATCTCCCTGCTGCACAATGTACTGTCCTTTCAGATAATTCCGGATTTTCACATGTTGTGATAAAATGATAATGTCCTGGCTTGTCAACTCAACATATCGGGTGATATACTTTATCAGCGGGTCAATTTCCATTGCATTGGAGTCTTAGCTCCTATCATGTAAGAACGGATCATAAAATTACCAGTTCCTAATACCCTTTGCAAGCTCATACTCTTGCGAGCGTCTGCCACGCGTGCAAGGCATTCAATTCCGTATGAGTCGGTAAACTGCCACACTACATTTTAACTTCAACCTGACCAGAAACAACCTCAAACCTGCTGTGAACTTATCTCGAACGGTATTAGGCCATCGTTGGTGTTTTCACCAACGATCCAGGTCGAGCGGCGTTTGTTGATGAAACACCAACAAAGTCATAAAATCCAGCCATACCCCAAACATTTTCTCCATTCGTTAAAATATTCCCTCCCCTCTCCCGTCATTATCCCAATAGCAAGCATGAAAAGTTGCCGATTGTAAAATATTCTGATCATATTGAACATGAATGCAGTAAGCATAAGCATGAGCCAGGCCAAAGCCAACCATATTGAGAGAACGGTACGAGACGAGCGCGAGCGGTTGTTGAACTTCATCCGGCAGTCCGTGAGCAGCCAGGACGAGGCAGAGGACATCGTACAGGATGTATTCTACCAGTTCGTGATCGGCTACGACGACATCCGGTCCATCGACCAGGTGTCCGGGTGGCTCTTCCGGGTAGCCCGCAACAAGATCATCGACGCCTTCCGCAAGAAAAAGCCACAGTCCTTTTCATCCCTCATCATGCCTACACGTGAGGGCGAAGACGAGCCACTGATGCTTGAAGACATACTACCAGACACCAATAACCTGCCTGAAGAGGACCTGCTCCGTGAGATGGTATGGTCCAAAATAGAAGAAACGCTGGAAAAGCTTCCCAAAAGCCAGCGGGAGGTATTTGTGTGGCACGAATTTGAACAAAAGAGTTTTAAAGACATGGAAAAGCTGACCGGGGAAACGATCAACACCCTGATCTCACGCAAGCGCTATGCGGTGCTGGCGCTGAGGGAGTCATTGGCTGATCTGTATAAAGAAATGTTTAACAATGAATAAGATGAGAGGATATTGGTTTGCTAAAATAGCCTTGATGGTGATCCTGTTTTTCACGGTGGTCAGTGGTGTGGTGATGTATCTGTGGAACTGGCTGATGCCGGACATCTTTAGCTTACGTCCCATCACTTTCTGGGAAGCAGCAGGCATCCTTTTGCTGAGCAAAATCCTGTTTGGCTTCGGAAAAAAAGGCGGACATCACCCGGGTGGTCCATCATGGAAAAACAAGTGGACCCACATGAGTGAGGAGCAGAAAAATCAGTGGAAAGAAAAATTTAAGGAAAAGTGGTGTAGCCCTGCTACTGCGAAAGAAGAAGAAAAAGAAGCTAACTAATCTTTTACCTTCAAGACTACAATCAGCCCCAGCACAGCGATCATGAGCCCGAAAAACTCCCGGGACTCTTCAATATACGGCTTATCCTTGTACATGGCTCCAAAGATCTCTTCTTTGTTGGGCTGAGTAAGCCACTCAAGGATCCCCGGTATGAAAACCGTAGAATAGATCAGGATCAGCAGCATGAGCAAATAGACGATCCGCTGGCTGTAGTACACATTGATCAGCTTGAAAAACGCGATCAGGAAAACTGCCCCATAGATGGTCACCCAAAGTAAGGGATCGGGATCATTGAACTGATAGAAAGCAAAAAGCCCAAAAATGAAACTAAGAAAAGCTAGGATGATTTTACCAGTTATATTCATGTTTAGAATTCCATTCTATAAGTGAGTATTGGGATCAGTCCGAGCTGCGTGACAGGCTCCCTTTGACCGGTAAAGTTATCATAATAGATATAAGCGTTATTTTCATTGTTGGATAAGTTTTGAAGATCCAAAGAGACAGAGGACGTCCTGTTGTTCAGATAACGTGTCCACTGAATCCTCAGGTCGATGCGATAATAGTCTGAATTGGCAGTGCTTGGAGGTCCCGTCAGCATATTTTCTTCAATAGGGTCCACCAGTCCTCCCTGATATATTACTTTGGCATTGACGCCCAATGAGCGTTTGACAGGTTTTCCCTCAAAATACCACTCCTTTCCTATCGAAGCATTGACGTTTTTCTTAAGGTTATACCGGTTGGGTAGTTGATCATCCCAGGTAGATTCAAAGAGGCTGGCACCAAAATTCATATACCAGTTTTGGGTAAAAGAACGAGTTCCCATCAGTGACACCCCATATGATCTGGCTGCTGCCATTTCTCCAAATCCGGTCACGTCAATATATACTTCCGGGAAATCATTATAAAACAACTCAGCATTGTAGCTCCAGTTTTCTACGCCTAGCTTATACCCTGCCACAAATCGCCTGGTCTGGATAAAGTCATAATCCTTCATGGTGGCATAGTAATCGCCTCCAGCCCGAGAATAGATGAAGTAGTAGTTGTTGGGATTCAGCAACTGCGAGTATAAACCAACAGAAAGATACAATTCACTCCTTTGGCCAGGATATACCGTCATGGTCAGCCGGGGATCAAACTTTTGGTAGCTATCTGAACTGTAGTTGTAACTAAGTCCCAGATCAAAGTGAATCAGGTTAAAGAAAGGATAGGTAAAATTGACATACGGATTGATCAATGCATATTGTACATCCTCACTGGCATCGATAAAACTGATGATGAAAGGCGAAGTACCGGTAAAAGTGCCGGTATTCTGATTGAAATACTGATACCGGTAGATACTCACAAGTGAACCAACTGTAGCCTGTGCTTTGCCTGCCTTAAAACGGTAGTTTGTGTTGAATGAATAGATCGTACTTTCTGATGAAGACTCATTCTCCCCTGTCATCGACTGATTCTGATCGTAAAAATTTTGTTCTCTGACATTGTCTGAAGAGGAAACAGCACCGGATAACATCCAGCTACCTGTACCGAGCTGATATTCCAGTCTCGCACCTATGGCTCCCATCTTGCCATCATAATAGATGTCCGACCGGTCTTTCTGCACTTCAGACTCATCATATGGCTTAGCATCGAAGTTATTGAAATTCAGACCACCCACGCCGAAGAAAGACAGACTCCCCCTGTCTCCCAGTGGCTTTTTGACGTTAAATGAAAGGTCCTGGAAGCCGATGGACTCCCCACCGAAATCCACACCCATGGAAGTGAGCAGCCCCGTGAAGGAATAGCGGTAATTCACGATATAACTGGCATCCCCTTTGGTACTAAAAGGTCCTTCGGCGGAGAAGTCAAACCCGATCAGCGACGCCTGAGCAGTATATTGTCTTTTGTCCTTATTACCGCTCTTCAGATGCATGTCAAAGAGCCCTCCAACGCTATTGCCATATTCAGCAGAAAAACCACTGTACATAAACGAAGAACGCTCCAGCATCTGCGCACTGAGGATGTTTACCCCACCTCCGGTAGAAGTAGGCTGATCACTGAATGTACCCGCATTCGACAAATGGTTTGGATTCACGATCTCCACATCCTCTAACCGCCATGTATTGTAGTTGGGGGAAATACCACGAACAGATATTCTGTTATTCTGATCATTAGAGACCGCCACATCGGGTGAGATGGTAACCAGCCGTGCAGGATCATAATAAGTAGCCGCAAACCGGTTGATCTGCTCTTCGGAAATGGTCATCTTACCGATTTCGTTCAAACGCCTGGGTTCGGTGATCATCACTGCCGAAAGGCTGGTCGGATCAGGAGTCAGTTCAATGTTTTCTGTAATGGTCTTCCCATTCCGGATCCACACATCATGTATCACCCCTCGCTTGTAACCAATGAAAGATACTGTGAGTGTGTGTCTTCCCGGCGATACTGTCTCAAAGAAGTATTCTCCCGAAGGATTGGTCACCGCAAAAGCTGCACTGTCATCTAAAATCACATTGGCTCCAGCCAGTGGCTCAGCACTGATAGCATCTTTTACCGTACCCGCCAGTTTTTGCGCCTGCAACAAGGAAGCCACTGCCATCACGGCAGCTACTAAAATGTATCGAATCATAGATTAAAGGATTTTCTTCCCCCCTTTGTAGGAGATCTTGATACTGTTCATTGGATCATCAGATCTATCCTGCTCCACAAAGAAATACTCCAAGCCCGCAATACTTGCATTTTCAAACAGGGTATTATAATCGATGGTTCCTTTGCCTACTTCAGCGAACCCTTTTTCCGGAGTATCCGCCATGTCTTTTACATGCCACAATGGGAACCTGCCCGGATATTTCTTCAAGAAAGCCAATGGATCAAGTCCGGCCTTAGATACCCAGTATAGGTCAGACTCAAAATTCACCAGATCGCGGTTGCCGATGTTCAACAGGATATCCATTCCGGTAGTGCCTCCCAGGTCTTCAAACTCAAAGGCATGGTTGTGGTAAACCAGCTTGATGCCACCCTTCTTACATACAGCACCTTTATCATTCAGCTGATCTGCTAACTTTTTGTAGCCATCAGCACTTCGGTACTCATTGCCGATGTATGGAACCACCAGAAATTGCTGTCCTGACGCTTGCAAGGCGTCTACTACCTGATCAATATTTTTTAGGATCTCATCAATACCAATGTGTGAAGAAACAACATTCATCCCCAGATCTTTGGTGATCTTAGCGAATTCTGATGCGGCAAACCCATAGAATTTCCCATCCTTATAGGAGGCTGTCTCCAGTACCTTATACCCAATATCCGCTACTTGTTTCAACGTACCCTTTGGGTCTTCACCCATAGCATTCCTCACCGTATATAGCTGAAGTCCTGGGCTGAACTTAGCTGGTTTTCCAAACAACTCAGGTACCAGCAATACGCTACCCGCTGCGAGTGAGGCGTATTGCAAAAATTCTCTTCTATTGTAATTCATCATGGGTTAAATCTGGTACAAAGGTAAAATTATGAATACTGAAGAGCAGGTCATCAGACTCCTCATTCAAAAACACAAAATAAATATCGTTCTTTTCACTAACCGGATCAATTTTGATGAAAAGTTTGTTCTGAGGATACGTCCTTCCTGCAAAGACCTCTCCCACGCCAATTTCCTTCCCTGTCGGGCTTCCTGTCCTGATAGAGACTTTGCCTGTTCGGATACCTCTGAAACTAACTTCAACCCCTGCGATGCCCGTAAGGTCTATTTGACTAAATCCTACGTGGCTCTCATGAAATATATCACTGATAAAACCCTGTCCATTTCCATTTACTCCTGTTTTCACATTTTTAGAAAAGTCAAAACCAGATGCCTCTACTCGCGTGGATCTCAACCAAACATCGGCATTCCTTGAGATGGATTGAATGTTGCCTTTGCCACGGTCTTCATAAGCAGCGACAAAATGATAGGTTCCTTCAGGCTCGGTAAACTTATAATTTCCTTCTAAAGGGGTGTAGGCGCCTTCTCTCAGTGAAAGCACAAACTCAACAATCTTTCCGGCATCTTCCCGCGACAGCTCAGGATGGGCAGCCATCACGTGCTCTCCCCATACACCACCGCCACCGTTAATGATTTTATTGATCAGGTACTCCTGGTTTTGTTTTGTCTTTTCGTATCTGGCCGCCACTCTCACATAGCTCGGCCCCACAGATGTGGCATCGATTTGATGGCAACTTTTGCAGTCCAGTGACTCCATCAGCTGCTTACCTGAAATCACAGGCGACTGATGCCCCAGCGCCTCAGCCTGGTCAAATGACTGATAGTGATTGATGCTAAAATCCACATCATCAGGGAATATGCCCTGACCCAAAGAACCGTCTTCGGCATCTTGCACTTTCACAGCATATGAAGCCACCCGGTTGCGCCAGAAAAATGTTTGGTTTCCTGATAGCTCAATATCAATTTCCGGTGGATTGTTACCTACCGCAACCTTGAACTGTTTTCTGACCTTGTTGTTTTTTGGATCCCTGATGATCAATTCCGGATAATAGATCCCCTGCTTCTCAAATGTATAAGTGACAACATCATCCTTAAACTCATTCCCATCTATCTCCCAGTTAAAATAGAGGTTGTCATTGTCATAGTCAAAAGATGCGCTGGCATCGAAGGTGACTGTTAATGGCTCCTTACCCTGAAGTTCTGTAGTGGTTACTTCCAGTATGGGCGGCCTGTTGCCTCTGATATAATTGATGCGGGACAGTGTAGCATTTTCATTTTGGGCATTCCAACGTGTCCCATATTCCAATAGGTACAGCCTTCCATCCGGACCGTATTCAAAGTCTACCGGGTTACTGAATTCCGCATTAGGCATCAGCCTGTACCAGTCCGAAATTTCCCCCTCATCGGTTAGGGCAATAAAGAACAGGTGACCCCTCATCCAATCATAGTACATGGCCCTACCATCAAAAAAGGAAGGAAATCGCTTATTCCCCTCGTAGTCACTGCTATAATACACCGGTCCTGCCATTGCTGTCCTGGACCCATTGCCTACCATAGGGAACGTTTCAATATTGGCATAAGGGTAATAGACCAGTGGCTTTTTGACTGGTGGCAATTCCTGTTTCCCCGTGTTGTTAGGCGAATCATTCATGGGCTTATCAGGATCATAAAGTGGTCCTGAAGCTTTGGTCAGAAAATTGTAATCATTGTAAGCTTTATTGGGTCCTACAAAATATGGCCACCCAAAATATCCGGGGGCCATGGCCAGATTGAATTCATCATAGCCCCTTGTACCCCTGAGATCGGCATCATATTGTGCATCAGGCCCCACATCTCCCCAGTAGAGCCATCCTCGCTTACCATCCACACCAATCCTGTACGGGTTTCTACAGCCCATCACATAGATCTCCGGACGTGTGAGTGGATCGTCATCCTCAAATAGATTACCTTCAGGAATCGCGTAGCTCCCATCTGGCAAAGGTTTTATCCTTAGAATTTTTCCTCTCAGATCATTGGTATTACCCGATGATCTTTGGGCATCCCATGATGACCTGCCTGGTCGTTCATCTATTGGTCCATATCCATTCGAAGCAAAAGGATTGGTATCATCACCAGTTGACAGGTAAAGCAAACCATCTCCACCAAACTGTATAGAGCCACCAGTATGGCAGCATTCCTCTCTTTGGGTAGGGACTTCCAGCATCACGATCTCATCGCGCAATCCATTCTCTGTAAACCTGAATCGGGAAAGATGTTGTTTGGGCTCATCGCCGACAGGTGAATAATAAAGGTACACCCATCGGTTGTTTTCAAAATTCGGATCCAGGGCCATCCCCATCAAACCATCCTCCTGATTCCAGTATACCGGAATAGAGTCCAACAGCTTTTGACCGTCAGACTCAGGATCATAGAGGATCACTTCTCCCCTTCGCTGAACGAACAGAATCCGGCCATCTGGCATGACATCCAGCTCTGTCGGTTCGGTCAGGTTGGTGAGAAAAACTTCCTTGGAGAAGCGATTTTCTTCAGGAACCTCATTTTCATGGTCCATCTCAGGTTCATGGGACGGACTGCATGCCACAATCCATCCCAACAACAATATCAATAAGGTCTTCTGCACGATCGCTTCCCTCCAAAAGTTTTATGAAAGATTAATTTATTCCGAGAATCTTTTTGTTAGTGGCATCATCAGGTTTTGCGCCTGCGAAATCATCGAATGCTTTTTCAGTCACTTTGATGATATGATCAGCAATAAAACCTGAACCTTCTTCAGCACCCTGCTGTGGTGACTTGATGCAGCACTCCCACTCCAGGACCGCCCATCCGTCATATCCATACTGGCTCAGCTTACTGAAGATACCTCCGAAATCTACCTGACCATCTCCCAAGGAACGGAATCTTCCGGGTCTGTCTACCCATCCCTGGAATCCACCATACACACCAGCTTTACCTGTTGGGTTAAACTCGGCATCCTTTACATGGAACATCTTGATCTTTTCGTGATAAAAGTCGATGAACTGCAGATAATCCAGTTGTTGTAACACAAAGTGACTTGGATCATAAAGGATGTTCACTGCCTGGTGGTTTCCGGTTGCTTCCAGAAACATCTCATATGTGATTCCGTCATGCAGGTCTTCTCCCGGGTGTAGCTCATAGCACACGTCTACTCCTTTGTCCTTACAATGGTCCAGGATAGGCATCCACTTTTTGGCTAATTCCTTAAACCCTGCTTCTACCAGTCCGGCAGGCCGCTGCGGCCATGGGTACATCGTATGCCAAAGCAATGCTCCGGAAAAGCTGGCCATTACATTGATGCCCAGATGCGAACTTGCAGTAGCAGCAGCTTTCACCTGGGTAGTTGCCCATTCTGCTCTAGCGGCAGGATTATTTTTCTTGCTATCCGGTGCAAAATTATCGAACATGATATCATAAGCAGGATGTGAAGCTACCAACTGCCCTTGAAGGTGTGTCGCAAACTCAGTCAGCTCCAAACCGGCTTCATTCACAATGCCTTTGACTTCCTGGGCATAGTCCTTACTTGCCGCAGCTTTCTCAATATCCACTAGCCGTCCATCCCAGGCAGGGATCTGCACACCGGCATAACCTATTTCCTTTGCCCATTTGCAAATATCTTTAAGGTTATTGAATGGGGCTGTGTCGTCAGCGAACTGTGCCAAAAAGATGGCAGGTCCTTTGATCGTTTTCATTGTCATATCGAATTAATGTTTTTGGTTACAAAATATTTACCCAAACCTGTCCTTTCTTGTGGGACTCAAGCACACCTTCGATGAACTTCATGCCACGTACTCCGTCACGAACGGTTGGGAAGGCTCCGTTTTTGAATGGCTTTTTGCGAATAGCCAAACCGGCACCTTTGTAGATATTACCCATGGCATCAAAAAGTCCTTCAGGGTGTCCGGGAGCAATCTTGGTGCTCTCAGCTGCAAATTCAGAATTATACGGGTGCCCGGGCTTTAAGATCTGTACCGGTTTTCCCTCCTGGAAATAAGTCAGATAAGTTGGGTCTTCCTGAACCCATTTCAAACCACCTTTATCACCATATACTGCGATCTGGATATTGTTCTCCTCCCCTGTAGCGATCTGGCTGGCTCTCACAAGACCTTTCACACCATTTTTCAACCGGATGAGAGCTGTGCCATCCACATCCAGCGGATTATCGTCATACATCGTATCCAGGTCAGCCAATACACTTTCTACTTCGATACCTGTAGTGTACTCAATCATGTTGAAAGCATGTACTCCTATATCTCCGAAGCATGAGCTTTGTCCTGACTTTTTAGGGTCGAGTCTCCAAACCGTACTTCTTTGTGCTTTGTCATGGATAATGGGATTTATCCATCCTTGATAATATTGTGCATCTACCTTTTGGATCTTACCAATAGCGTCATCCGCTATCATCTGTTTCATTTGTCGGGCCATTGGATAGCCAGTGTAGGTATGGGTCAGTGCAAATACAACCTTATGCTTTTCTACCAGTTGCTCGAGTTCGATGGCTTCTGCCGCCGTGATGGTGATGGGTTTCTCACAGATCACATGAAATCCGGCTTCGATCAATTTCTTGGCCATTGGGTAGTGGAGGAAATTGGGAGTAAGCACAGACACGGCTTCAATGCGTTGATCTGCAGGTAATGCTTTTTCAGCTGCAATAAGCGCGTCGATGTCGGGATAGGCCCTGTTGACATCTAACTCAAGGTGCTCTGCAAACCTTTTGCACTCGTCATAATTGGCATCAAATGCTCCGCCTACAATTTCATAGTCTTCGAACATGTAGGCAGCTACTCTGTGGACCACCCCGATGAAAGAGTTGAAACCTCCACCGATTAACCCAAGTCTAATTCTTCTTTGGCTCATGATAGTTTATTTGTGTTTATTGTGAATCGAAAAAACAGGATTTTCGGATCGAACTTAAGAAAAATTCTTCAAACCGAACATTGTAAAATTACCAGAAGTGACTAATAGTCCAAAAGACTATTAGGTAAAATTTCATATTACACGGACCACCTTATAAAAGTATTTATCAAAGGATTAAATCAAATAGCAGATTCTATTATGATATTTGCTTTTCAGTGTGCGAATTATTGATTAATATTTAAAAACAAAAGCAAAGAAACTAGAATTCAGAAACACCCCAATCCATGAATAGGCTTACATTCTTTCTCGCATTAATAATTGCTTCGAGTAAAATTCTCGCACAGGACATTCCGATTTTCACGGACCGTCCCAATGTGACAGATGCAGTACCCCTGATCTCTCCCGGGACCTTTCAGGTGGAGTTGGGATATGCCAATACTCAATCGGGTAGTTTTTCCCACAATACGGTCCCAAATCTGTCTGTAAAATATGGTCTTGTGGACTGGCTGGAATTGCGGGTATTGACCAACTATGCAGTCAACAAAATCGAATTGATGGGAGCTGAAACACAACGTGGAATAACTCCCATTACCTTCAGTCCAAAGTTTGGATTAACGGAGCAGGATGGAGCCATACCAAGAACCTCGCTGGTCACCAACTTTACTTTTCCGAATGTAGGAGCCGAAGCCTATCAGCTGGACGAATTGAATTATGGGTTCCGGCTGTTGTTCGAATACGGGTTTGGAAAATTCACCTGGACCAACAGCACAGGTACAGATTGGCCCAAAGGATTTGACCAGACCTGGGCGTTTACTACTGTTGGAGGATATGCCCTAACAGATAAGCTAAGTACCTGGCTGGAACTTTTTGGGACCTTCAATGATGACAATGGTGGCCTGGGATTTGATTTTGGGCTAGCCTACCTGGTATCACCAAGCTTTCAGGTGGACATTATCTATGGCAATCAAATCGGAGGAACGGATTATCAGCTCATTGGATTTGGTGGCGCCTGGAAGACTAATTTTAAGGAGTAATCTCTTAAAGGTAGACAGGTTAACCGCTAGGATCGCAAATATCTTTGTACTGTTCCTCTGTGTCTTATCTCTTTGCGTCTTATCGTGAACCTCTTCGCACGAAACCATCACCCCATACAAAACCGCTCAATCAACTCCATATACCCCGGATACTTCCCTAGCATGACCTCCTTTTTCAGCATTCTAAAATCCTCAAAGTCAAAGCCCGGAGTTACCACACAGCCCATCAATACATAGCCCTTTTGATCAATCACTTCTGCAGCGAACTCACTGTGTGCCGGGATCAACACCTGCAATTGTCCATCAGGCGCTTTGCTCAGCTGGTAAGTTTGGTGTTTCCCATCCTGAAACACATGAATATTGGCTCCCTGACCATCGTGATAATACCACAACTCGTCAGAGGATAGCTCATGGAAATGGGAGATATTCTCTCCTTCCAACAGAAAATAGATGCTGGTCGCCAGGTTACGCTTTTTGGAATGCTCCGGGTGCCTGGTGGTATCGGTGGACCGATAAACCTCCCTGTAGTATCCCCCTTCCGGATGTGGCATCAATTCCAACCGATCGATCCAATATTTTGCATTGCTCAAAATAGTTTAGCCGCTAAAACGGTGTCACGTTTCACCTTGTAAAATTCCGTGTGAATGTTGAACGCAGGATCCCCATTGGGCGTCAGCTCTACAAAAGTCCCATCCTCCTTCATCTCATAAGAGTTCACATTGTCTTTCATGTTGAAGCACAGGATATTAATGGCCTGTTGCTTCAACAGATGATCCTTGATCAGGAAGAGTGATTCCAACCTCCTATCAAAACTTCTGACCATGACATCAGCACTGCCTGAATATACCTGACTATCCCCATTGTTGTGGAAGTAGAAGATCCTTGAATGCTCCAGGTATTCTCCCACGATTGATTTTACGGTGATATTCTCACTCAGGCCTACCCTGCCTGGTCTTAAGCAACAAATCCCCCTGACAACGAGCTTAATTTCAACACCAGCTTTTGAAGCAGAATAAAGCGCATGTATGGTCTCTGTGTCCTGTAATGAATTCATTTTCATCACAATTCCGGCTTTCAAGCCTTTTTTGGCATTCGTCTCTTCTCTTTTGATCAGCTCTATCAGCTTATTCCGCATATCCCGGGGAGCTGTGATCAGATATTCGTACTCGTCAGGATTTGAATGACCGGTGATTACATTGAAGAACTCCTGTACATCATTGGCATATCCCTCATCGGTACTCATGAGCCCAATATCCGTATATAATCGTGCTGTATCCTCATTGTAGTTACCCGAAGACATGTGGACGAAGCGTTTCACTTTGTCCTTCTCCCTCCTCACGATCAACAACAACTTTGTATGGGTTTTCAGGGTACCCACTCCATAGATCACAAAGCACCCGGCTTTCTGAAGCCTTTGGGATTGCTTCATGTTGTTTTCTTCATCGAAACGTGCTTTCACTTCGAAGAGCACAGACACATGCTTACCGTTCTCAGCGGCATTGAGCAATGCATCGACAATCCTGGAGTCTTTTGCCAGACGATAGATGGTCAACTTAATGGATAAAACATGTGGGTCTTCAGCTGCCTGCTCCAGCAGGTCTATCAACGGCTCGAAGCTGTTGTATGGGTGATGTAACAAGATATCCCGATCTTTCAGTATCTTGAACATGTCCTGATCCTCGTAGTCGGCCATACTGATGGGTGGCACCTGTTTTGGAGCGGGTTCCTTGAATTGGTTGAAATCCTCATGCTTCACGATCTGCCACAGCCCGGTATAATCCATAAGAGCCCTTCGATCAATTTGGATCAGGTTGTAATCATCAATCTCATATTTTGACTTAAGCTGCTTGATCAGCCATTTGTCATATCCTTCCTCAACTTCAAGTCGAACCACCCGGCCTGTTTTACGGGTTTTCAGCTTCTTTTTCATCTCCTCCAGGAGATTGGCTTCAATATCCTCTGTATCTTCCAGCTCGAAGTTGCCATTTCGGGTTACCCTGAAAAGTGTAGAAGAAATAATCTCTACATTCTTGAAGATCTCGTAGATATGCTGTCTCACCACTTCCTCTATCGGGACAAAGATCTTCTTGTCTTTCCTTTCCATTTCAAAGAACCTGGGCAGGTTCTGAGGGATCTGGATAAATGACATCTTCTTCTTTTCCTTTTTGATGCCAGTCCTCGTCACCACCCCAAAAATCAGGATGTTGTTCATCAGGATAGGAAAAGAATGATAGGTATCATACACCATTGGGGTCAGTGTAGGGAAAATGATCTTATCAAAGTAGTTGGTTACCCTTTCCTTTTCCTTTTTATGCAGCTTATCAAACCCGAGGATGTCAAAATTGTACTTTTTAAATTCCGGGATCAGGTTATGAATAAAGTGTTCGTTCTGAGCCTCAGTAAACGCCTTATAGCTGGTGAATAGTTGTTCCTTGAAAGGGATTAACCGCAGGCCTGAGTTATCGATCCGCTCTTTGTTGTAGTCGATGTAGTTATACAGGCTACCGACCCGAATCATAAAAAACTCGTCGGCATTAGAGTCGGTGATGGCCAGAAACTTAAATTTATCCAGCAGGGTTCTCCCCTCTTTTTTGGATTGATCCAAAACCCGGTAGTTGAACTGCAACCAGCTGAGGTCGCGACTGATCAACTCACTATCGTAAATAAAATGATTAGTCTTTTCTATCATTTTGAAACAAATATTCAGGAATCAAAAAGCCCCGATTTTAACGGGGCTTAAAAATATACATATTTTATGTGGAGCCCTATACCAGGTTCATCTCACCCAGCACGTTGTTCATATTTCGAACGGCTTCAGCACTCTTATTGAACTTTTCCTGCTCCTCAGTACTCAGCTTGTAGTCAATAATCTTTTCGATTCCGTTTTTACCAACCACTACTGGCACACCAATACAGATGTCTTTTTGGCCATATTCACCATCAAGGTATACACAGCAAGGGAATAGTTTCTTCTGATCCCTTACGATGCTCTCTACAAGAAATGCTCCTGCAGCTCCAGGTGCATACCATGCTGAGGTACCGATCAGCTTAGTCAACGTAGCTCCTCCAACCATGGTTTCCTGAACTACACTTTCCTGTTGCTCTTTGGTCAGGAAGTTGGTCACAGGAGAACTGTTGTATGTAGCATGGTTGATCAATGGGATCATGGTAGTATCACCGTGACCGCCGATCACTACGCCCTGTAAGTCATTTGGTGAGCATCCGATAGCTTCGCTCAATCGATATTTGAATCGGCTGCTATCCAGGATACCACCCATTCCGATCACTCTTTCCTTAGGTAGGCCGCTTGCCTTGGCAGACAAATAGGTCATGGTATCCATCGGGTTGCTGATCACAACCAGAATGGTGTTAGGACTGTATTTCAGGATGTTGTCAGTAACAGACTTCACGATACCAGCATTGGTACCGATCAACTCTTCCCTGGTCATGCCTGGCTTTCGGGGTAAACCTGAAGTAATCACAACTACACTGGAATCTGCGGTAGGCGCATAATCATTTGTAGATCCGATGATCTTGGTGTCGAAACCATTCAACGTTGCTGTCTGCATCATGTCCATGGCTTTACCTTCGGCTAGCCCTTCCTTGATGTCTACGATCACTAATTCTTCAACAAGCTCTTTTCGAGCAATATTTTCAGCACATGTGGCGCCCACTGCCCCGGCACCTACGACTGTTACTTTCATAATTTTGTAAGGTTTATTGATAGAAAATTTCAGGCATTTCGAGCGCTACAGACGGAAAAATCGCATAACTCTCGTTGCTTTTCAAAGCTACATCGTGAATGGGGAATAGAAAAGTATTCCTGCACTTAAAAGTCAGAATCCGAATAAACGGTGTTCAGATCGAAAAATCCAATGGTAGAACGATAGACCTTGAAGAGTTTTGTGACATAATCATTATAAGTCTCTGCAAAGTTGGTCATGATCTTGGCTTTGATCACCGGATGATCATTCATTACTTCTTCTATATTCACCTTTGGGATCACATATATATCCGCTGATTCCGTCTCCACAATGGAGCTATAGGTCCTGTTTGTTTCCGGAAGGATGGCATTGTCTCCAAAAAGGCCACCACTACGGAGCGTCATCAGCTTTTCAAAATCCTCCCCAATATCAAGTTTCAATCCGACAATGCCGGATTTCACAATATATACGGCATGGCTGGGATCCCCGGTAAAAAACACGACCTCGTCCCGATGATATTTCCTTTCATATACATATGGCAGGAGATGAAACAACTCGTCATCCTCAAGGTTTTCAAAGAGTTTAGCTTTTCTTAAAAAACTAAATTGAAATTTTTCTTTTTCAGTATATGACTTTTTGAAAATTCTAAACATCACTGTGCAATTGCAGACGAAGCATTTTTTTTGTTTCGGCGGTTACCTTAAACCTGTCATCCAACCTGTATCCAATGATCCAGGCAATTTCTGCCTGACTCCTGAGAATCAGTACATCTTTTTTCAATGTTAGCGGAATTTTGGAATCAATCATAAAGTCGCTTACCTTTTTTTTGCCTTTCATTCCAAGGGGTTTAAATGTGTCGCCCTCTTCCCAATATGTAACCTTTGCCGATTTGAGTTTATCCAAATCAAAATAGGCAATACAGGGGTCGTTTATATCTGAAATCTCATTTCCGGTTATGATATCAGCATCGATCCATCTCTTGCCTATGATTGTCACACCCGGGACTCTCAACGGCTTATCCTCCTCAAGAAAAGCCTGCTTTTCCTTTATAATGAGCTGTTCTCTATCCACGTTGAGTTCATACAAATCCGAATAAAAGAGTTTGCCAGCGTTTTCCGAAGCGACGGAGGACTGTATCTGCCTGGACTGAGTATAGGAAAACCCGTATTCACGTAGTATCTCATGAAGAATTGCACCCGGATGCTGGTATTGACTCATCCATTTCATGGCAATCCTGGTAGTACCTCCTTCCACATGCTTATGATTTCTGAGCAGATCCTGTACAATTTCTTCTATCAGCTCCTGGGCATCGGTAACCCGCTGTACCACACTGGTAAAAGTTCGTAAAAGGCCAGGATTGATAGATTTTAATGCCGGGATCACCTGATGCCTGACCTTATTTCTCTGGTAGGCATCTGTCATATTGGTGGCGTCCTCCCTCCAGCAGATTTTTCGCTCCTTTGCATAAGCGATGATATCTTCTTTGCCTGCAAAGAGCAGTGGTCTGATAATATCACCTTTGATGGCATTGATCCCCTGTAGGCCACGCAGTCCGGTACCTTTTGTGAAATTAAATAGTGCTGTCTCCAGGCTGTCATCCAAATGGTGCGCCGTGGCCAGCTTATGGAATCCTTCTTTGTGCATCAAAACATCAAAGTACTGATACCTGAAATCCCTGGCAGCCATCTGAGTAGAGTCTGACTGCTCAAAGATCTGACTGGGGGCATGCTGGACAAAACAGGGCACCTGGTGGCTTGCACACCATTCCCTCACCAAAGCTTCATCTTTGTTGCTCTCTTCCCCCCGCAACCCAAAATTGATGTGTGTGACGGCAAACGGAAACGGAGATTGCATAAATAAATCTGCCATGACCATCGAGTCAACTCCGCCACTCACAGCCACCAGTGTGCGCTCACTATCACGGACCAGCAAGTGTTCATGAATAAAGGATAAAAAATACTCAAGCATACTAACCACCTTATATTGCGTTTGTCTTATAGCTTTGCAATCCCGAAATGAAGATACTGCAATATTCGATATTATTTCTATTTCTCATAGGAGTCACTGATCAGGCTATCTCTCAGCAAAAGAGAAAAATCCAGTATCGGGCTGATTCACTCTTTTTTGCCAAGAAGGATGGTGAGAGCTACAGGAAACTAAAAAACAATGTGGTTTTTGAACAAAAGACCACTACGGTATATTGTGATAGTTCATTTTTTTACCCTGCCCGGAATGTAATGGAAGCCTATGGCAGGGTAAGAATTGTGGATGACTCTGTGACCATCACATCCAGGAGACTGCTTTATGATGGCAATGAAAGAAAAGCGAGACTTCGGGACAATGTGGTCTATACCAGAGGGGAGCGACAGTTATTCACTGATTTTCTTGATTACGACCTGGAGACAGAAGTAGCCAACTACTTCAACAATGGTAAGCTGGTGGATACTACCAATACGTTGACCAGTGAGATCGGGTATTTCTATGCACAACAGAACTATGCTCTCTTTTGGAATGAGGTAGTACTCACAGCCCCTAGCTACGTGTTGGAAGCAGATACACTTCGGTACAATACCATCACCAAAATAGCCTATACGTATGGTCCCACAGAAGTCACCACGGATGATGGCACCATACTCTTTTCTCAGGCCAGCGAATTCAAAACGGTATCAGATCAAAGCCAGTTTGTAGAGGGGAATATCGAGACCCGGGACTATACGCTGATCGGGGATGAGCTCTTTTTTGATGACCTAAGAAAATACTACAAGGCCATTGGCAATGTAAGGCTGATCGCCAAAGAAAAAGACATCATCATCACCGGAGATGAGGGATTCTACGACAAAAAAAATGGCCTAAGCAAGGTATTTGGTCACCCGCTGATGAAAAGGATACTTAGCCAGGATACCCTTTTTATCGCACCCGATACTTTCAAAGTTGTGGCAGATACCTTTTATGTCTCGGCTGATACACTGGTTTCAATAGAGAGTGAATATGATTCTTTGAAGAGAATTTTGGCCTACCATGATGTGAAAATGTTTAAGGAAGGACTACAGGGTATCGCTGATTCCGTTTCTTATTTTCTGGCAGACTCCATCATCTATTTTTACCATGATCCTGTCATGTGGAACGAAAAAAACCAGATAGAAGCAGATACCATCTTTCTGGAGGTTTCCGGCAACGAAATAAAGACCATGCATATGATTGCCAACTCGTTTATGACCCAGGAAGACACCATCGCCAACTTCAACCAAATCAAGGGTAGGGACATGATTGCAAACTTTGAATTGAACCAGATCAAAACCATCGATGTGGATGGTAATGGGGAATTACTTTATTACGCCCTGGAAGAGGGAGACTCAACGATCATGGGATTGAATAAACTTTTCACAAGCAAGATGCGCATGCGATTCAGAGATAAAAAACTGATCAACTTTTCGGCCTACAACAACCCTGACGCTCAGTTTATCCCTCCCCATGAGTTCACGCCTGAAATTCAAAAGTTGGATGGGTTCAACTGGCGAATCGAAGAAAGGCCTACCCTTTTTGAAGTGGCTCCCTACCTCGATTCTTTACCACGGCCACATGCCATTGACAGTGTGCAGGACATGGTGAAACCGGTGCTGCCGCTTAAAAAAGACGAATCCATTCCGATAAAAAGAGAATCACAAAAAAATCCCGTGACCAACAAAGAAGCCGCAGCCTCACAAATTTTGTTAAAAAAAGAGCCAGTGAACAAGCAATAGTTTAGATACTTTTTAGTTGTTAGCTCAATAAGCTAAGTTTGCGTCCAGTTTTTAAAAAATGAGTCAAAAATTCATCCTAAATTTTCTTTTAGTAGTATTCCTCCTTTTTGCTGGTGGGTGTAAGTTCAGAAAGATCCAAAAGAGTACGGACTGGAAGCTGAAGTATGAGGCTGCCATCGATTATTACAATGAGAAGGATTACTACCATGCCAATATTCTTTTTGAGGAGATCATCCCCCTTATTCGCGGAACGGAAGAGGCAGAGTTGGCCAACTACTATTATGCTTATACCTTTTATTACCAGAAGCAGTATCTGCTAAGTGCTCATTATTTCAAATCGTTTTATGAAATATATGGCAGAAGTGAGTATGCGATGGAGGCACAGTATATGCGGGCATATTCTCTCTATCTGCAATCTCCCGAAGCCACGCTGGATCAAACCAGTACTTACGAGGCTATGACGGCGCTACAGAACTTCATCAACAAATATCCTTACGAAGAATTGTCTGGAAAAGCCGATACGCTCATCCAGGAGTTGAGGGTGAAACTGGAGACCAAAGAGTATGAAAAGGTCAAGCTATTTTTCAATCTTAGAAGGTCTAAATTCGGTGGTTATCAGGCAGCATTGACAACGGCCGACAATTTTCATGACTCCTACCCTGACTCCAAGTACAGACCGGAAATCCACTTTCTGGAGGTGATGGCAGCGTATGAATATGCAGCAGCCAGCTTCCGGTCAAAACAGGAAGAAAGGTTTAGGGATGTCATCTCCAGGTATGAAAGATTGGTTGACAATTATCCTGAGAGCAAATTTATTGCCCAGGCAGAAAAATATTATGAGGATAGCATCAAACAATTAGCTATCTTTGCAGATCAAAATTAAATTCTGAAGAAAAGAAGGAGATTGCACATGGCAACAATTGCGTCATTAATTACAAGAAATAACGAGGAAATCGCACAACCAACAGGTAACATCTATGAATCCCTGGTGGTTATTTCTAAAAGAGCCAGACAAATCAGTGCTCAGCAGAAAGAAGAGCTGAATTCAAAACTTGCTGAATTTGCTTCATCTGTGGACAACCTGGAGGAAATCTTTGAAAACAGAGAGCAGATAGAGATTTCTAAGTTCTACGAAAGAATGCCGAAACCTTCTACTGTTGCAGTAGAGGAGTTTTTGGAAGGAAAAATCACATTCCGTACGCCAGAGCTGGAAGAACCAGCATCTTAATAGCCCGCCCATGTTGGCAGGAAAAAAAATCTTATTAGCGGTTTGTGGCTCTATAGCAGCCTACAAAGCCGCTTTTTTTGTTCGCTTACTAATCAAAGAAGGAGCTGAGGTTAAGGTGGTCATGACCACCAGCGCAAAAGATTTCATTACCCCCCTGACACTTGCTACTTTATCAAAGAATCCGGTTTATTCCGGGTTTATTAAAAATGATCAGGGAGAATGGGTCAACCACGTGGAGCTGGGACTATGGGCCGACCTCATGATCGTGGCACCACTTAGTGCCAACACCCTGGCGAAGATGGCCAATGGACTTTCGGATAATTTACTTACCGCAGTCTACTTATCAGCCCGCTGTCCTGTGATGGTTTCTCCAGCCATGGACCTGGACATGTATCAACATCCAACGACCAAAGAAAACCTCAGAAAGCTTACAGAATATGGCAACATCGTCATTGAAGCTGAAGATGGTGAACTCGCCAGTGGCCTGCATGGTGTAGGCAGGATGGCTGAGCCCGAGCATCTGTTGGAGGCAGTACAGCATCACTTTAAAAAAAAAGAAACCCTAAAGGGTAAAAGGGTATTGATCACTTCAGGCCCCACACATGAAGCCTTCGACCCTGTTCGTTATATTAGCAATCACAGCACTGGCAAGATGGGCAGGTCCATCGCACTGGCTTGTGCCCAAAGAGGAGCATCCGTTGATTTCATTTCCGGACCTGTACAACACCTCCCTCACCACCCGGCCATCCACATTCAGCATATCACTTCAGCAGAGGAACTATATGAAGCGGCAAAAAAATCCTTTGAAGCAGCAGATATCGCCATCTTCACAGCGGCAGTAGTCGATTACAGGCCTAAAGAAAAGGCTGATTCAAAGCTCAAAAAGCAAAAAGATAACCTGGAGCTTACCCTGGTACCTAACCCTGACATTGCGCTGGAATTAGGAAAAATGAAGAAAAATGGTCAGGTTACGGTGGGCTTTGCTTTGGAAACAGACAATGAGACTGAAAATGCCCGGGCAAAACTGAAAAAGAAAAACCTGGATATGATCGTGCTCAACTCACTGAACCATGAAGGCGCCGGCTTCTCGCATGACACCAATAAAGTAACGATCTTTAAAAAGGATAATAATCAAATCAGTTTTGAGTTAAAGAGTAAGGACCAGGTAGCAGAAGACCTGCTGGATGTACTGGAAAATATGGATCAATGAAAAGATTTCTTGTCATAGTTGGTTTTTTAGTGAGTTTCTCTTCCTTCTGCCAGGAGCTGAACTGCCGGGTGATCATCAATGCAGATCAGGTACAAACCACAGAACGCAGCATTTTTGCTGATATGGAGACTGCTTTTGCCCAGTTTCTGAACGATCGCAAGTGGACCGACGATGAATATCTGCCTGAAGAACGGATCAATTGCAACTTTATCCTCACCCTTGACCCAAATGAAACACAGCCAGGACTTGGGAAATTTGGTGCTTCGGTACAAATTCTTTCCTCCAGGCCCGTATATGGAACGGATTATGAAACAGTCGTTTTCAACTTTGCAGACCGGGACTGGATGTTTGAGTATTTTCAGTCCCAGCCTCTCCAGTTCAATGAAAGCGCTTTCCTCAACAACATCACTTCCCTCCTGGCCTACTATGCTTATGTGATCATTGGTGTGGATTATGATACCTTCAGCGAAATGGGAGGCACCAGGTATTTCCAGATGGCCAACCAGGTAGTGATCAATGCTCAGCAATCCGGTTATCCCGGGTGGCAGCAATTCAACAGCATCAGGAACAGATACTGGCTCACCGAAAACTTGTTAAGCACCACTTTTGAGCCTGTCCGCAAAGGATATTACAGCTACCACATCAAAGGTTTAGACATCTTCATTGATAAGCCGGAAGAAGCCAGGGCCAGTGTACTAACCAGCTTGAAGGGGCTGCGCACAGCCAACCAATCCAGACCACGATCTATCCTGATCATCAGCTTTCTGGATGCCAAAGCAGAAGAAATAACCCAAATATTCAGTGAGGGTAATCCATCTCAACAACGGGAAGCATACGAAATCTTAACGGCCTTAGATCCAAGCAGAAGCGATACTTTCAGGTCAATAATCGAGTAATCCAATGAGCAAAAAACTTCTAAGGGTCAATTTCGACCAGTTAGATACGTGCATTAAAAATCAAGTCTGGTTGAGCATCATTCTCGAAGATGGTTCGGTCTATTTCGTGAAACCAGTAAAGCATATTGCCAATATTTTGAAAGTACAAAACAAGATGGGGCGGAAGATGAATGTACTTTTAACTCAAATTGATGAAATTTGGGCCGACGTAAAAGTCTCCTGACTTCATGATCAAAACTCTTTCAATAGCCAATTACGCCCTTATTCAAAAACTTGAAATGCATCCAGCATCCGGTTTAAACATCATTACCGGAGAAACAGGAGCAGGAAAATCGATCATGCTGGGTGCTGTGGGACTTCTGCTTGGAAATCGGGCAGACACAAAGGCTTTATACGCTGAAAGCGAAAAATGCATCGTTGAGGGTACCTTTCTGATCAGGGACTATCAATTGAAAGATCTTTTTGAAGCCGAAGATCTTGACTACGAAGATGAAACCATCATCCGAAGAGAGATCAGCCCATCGGGTAAGTCCAGGGCTTTTGTCAATGACCTGCCCGTCACCCTGGATATCCTGAAAAAGATTGGTGAACGATTGATGGATATTCACTCACAGCACGAAGGCCTGCAGCTGGGTCAAAACCTGTATCAGTTGGAAACACTCGACCTCTATGCAGGAAATGACGGGCTTAAGAAAGCTTACCAGCAGAAATTCGAGACGTATTCGCACACCCTCAACGAATATGACGAACTGGTCTCCTTCTCTCAGAACAACGAAAAAGAAAGTGACTACAACCAGTTTCTTTTCAATGAACTGGAAGAAGCGGCCCTGGATGCCGAGGAAAAGGAGACACTGGAAAAAGAATTAGAGGTGCTCGAACATGCTGAGGAAATTAAAACAAACCTAAGTGGTGTATCCCAATTGCTCGATGGTGAAGAGTTCAGCATCAACCAGCAACTTCAACAGTGTATTTCGCTTCTTTCTTCCGTAAAAGGGTACTCAAGCACACTGGAAGAACTCTACGAAAGACTCTACAGCAACATGATTGAAGCGCGAGACATTGGGAACGAAATTGAAAGAGAGCAGGAGGCCATCGAATTTGATCCGGAACGAACACAAATCGTAAAAGATCGGCTTGACCTGATCTTCAGGCTGGAGTCCAAGCATAAGGTGAGTTCTGTGTCAGAGCTGATTGAAATCCGTGAAAAGCTGGGCAGACAGCTAGAGTCTTTCCAGAATCTTGATGATAAAATCGAACAATCCAGGGCGAAGCTGGAAGAATCAGAAAAAGCCATGCTAAAGGCTGGCAAAGAGCTTTCTGACAGTCGAAAAAACCACAGTGGCGAGATGGCCAAAGCCATTGAGACCATCATTCATAAATTGGGCATTTCGAATGGGGTGATCCACTTTGAGATAAAAGAGGCTAAGCCATCGATTACAGGATTGGACCAGGTAGAAATGATGTTTTCTGCCAACAAAGGAGTGCCCCCGAAAGAAATTAAGAATGTGGCCAGTGGGGGTGAATTCTCCCGGTTGATCTTCGCCATCAAATACCTGATTGCAGACAAGACCGCCTTACCTACAGTCATCTTCGATGAAATTGATACCGGTGTATCAGGAGAAATCGCCTTACAAATGATCTCAATGATGAAGACCATGTCGCAAAATCACCAGGTCATTGCCATCAGTCACCTTCCTCAATTTGCAGCAGGGGGTGAAGCACATTATTATGTCTATAAAGATCATTCATCAGACAAATCTGTCAGCAAAATCAAGAAACTGGAACCGGAGGAACGGATCATGGAAATAGCCAAAATGATTGGCGGTGACAATCCTTCGGAAGTAGCCATCAACAGTTCCAGGGAACTCCTGGGCATATAAGTTAACCGATAGGCCTTGAATTGCCTGTCATCCTATATTTTTACAAAAAATAAATAACACGATTTATGTCTCACCAATTACTTAAAGGAAAAAGAGGAATCATATCCGGTGCGTTGGATGAAAATTCTATCGCATGGCATGTAGCACAACGAGCTTTTGAAGAAGGTGCAAAGTTCACCCTGACCAATGCGCCTATCGCCCTGAGGATGGGAAAGATCAATGAATTGGCAGCAGCTTGTGAAACAGAAGTGATCCCGGCTGACGCTACTTCAACAGAAGATTTGGAAAACCTATACACCAAGTCGACTGAGATACTGGGTGGAAAAGTGGATTTTGTCCTTCATTCCATCGGTATGTCACCCAACATCAGGAAAGGAAGATCCTACGGTGAGTTGAACTACGACTGGTATCAAAAATCTTTAGACATATCCGGACTTTCATTTCACAAGATGATGGCTGCTGCCGAAAAGCTGGATGCCATCAATGAGTGGGGTTCTGTCGTGGGGCTTTCATACATAGCTGCACAAAGAACGTTCCCCTTCTATACAGACATGGCAGATGCCAAAGCTTTGCTTGAATCCATTGCCAGAGGTTATGGATACAGGTTTGGGAAAGCTAAGAAAGTACGTGTAAATACCATTTCACAATCCCCTACTCCTACCACTGCCGGGGCGGGCATTGGTGGTTTTGATTCATTTTTTGACTTTGCACAGAAAATGTCGCCACTTGGAAATGCTACAGCTGCCGATTGTGCCAACTACTGCATCTTCCTTTTCTCTGATCTGAGCAGAATGGTCACCATGCAGAATCTTTTCCATGATGGTGGTTACTCTAGCACAGGGATCTCTGAAGAGGTCATCGAGATGATGAAAAAAGGATAGGAAAAATCGGGATGATATCCTTTCCAAATGCCAAGATCAACCTTGGATTAAACATACTGAGTAAAAGAACGGACGGGTACCATGACATCGAAAGCTGTCTTTATCCCGTCCCCTTTACCGATGTACTGGAGATCATTCCATCCAAGCAATTCTCCTTTACAAATTCCGGATTGGTAGTCGATAATGATCGTGGAGACAATTTGTGTATCAAGGCTTATAAACTCATTCAATCAGGGTATGACATTCCGACGGTAAGCATGCACCTGCATAAGGTCATTCCCATGGGAGCCGGATTGGGTGGTGGTTCATCAGATGCAGCGTTCACCCTAAAAATGCTCAATGAGCTGTTTGAGTTGAGGATCACCAATGATCAATTAAAAGAATTTGCTGCAGAGCTCGGAAGCGATTGTCCCTTTTTTATTGACAACCAACCTGCCCTGGCTACGGGAACCGGTACCGCTCTTTCTCTTATCCCTCTTGCCCTTAAGGGGAAATACCTCGTCCTGGTCTTCCCGGGGTTATCCATCAGCACTGCTGAAGCCTACGCCAATGTGAAATCTAACAAACCTTCTGTAGAACTAAAGGAAGTATTGAAACTATCGATAACTGTTTGGAAAGATCAATTACAAAACGACTTTGAAGCCAGTATTTTCCCAAACCATCCCTTACTGTCAAAAGTAAAAGAACTGCTCTACGAGCAAGGTGCTACATATGCCGCCATGAGTGGTTCAGGGTCTACCTTATTTGGCATCTTTGATCATAAACCTGCCCTTTCGATTCATGAAGAAGGGGTTGTCGTCAAAGCGGTTGAACTTTAGATCCTGACGGGAAACATTAATTTTTTTTGAACCATTAAGACCATTAAGGTCATTTAGTTGAGGTATCGTTGGATACCCGTCTCGGCAGATTTATCGTTTGCAATGATTGGGGAGATCAGAGAATGAGGAACCATTATTTTTTTTGAACCATTAAGGCATTGAGGGCATTTAGGTGGGGTCGGCTGGGTTATACCCTATCCGGCACTGTTAATGTGTACCGAAGTCTACGCTCATTAACCTGTCCTACCGATATACAACCAATGTGCCGAAATTAAGCTTGGAACTACAGATGATAAATATTGATTATATTTATGATTAATATTTATTACAATGGCCACATATACAAGTACTTTACCTGATCAGCTGCTTACCAGGTTGGACGAAGTATCCAAAAAGGTTAATCTCCCTAAAAACAGGTTGATTGAAAAAGCCCTGACCATTTATTTGGATCAACTAAACAAAGCTGAATATATCAGATCCTATAAGGATGCTGCCACAGACGACGATATCTTAACAATTGCTGAAGAAGGCATGGGAGAATACATACTTCAACTCAACGCTGAAGATGAAGCAGGGTGAGATTTGGGAACTCTACTTTGACCCTGTAAAGGAAAGTGAACAGGCCGGGCGAAGGCCTGCAGTTATCATTAGTGGAAATGTTCTCAATAAATACCTACCTATCGTTATTGTCTGTCCTTTAACCACCAGGATAAAAAACTACAAAGGCAATTTAATCCTGGACCCCAACGAAAGGAACAAACTCAAAGCTCAAAGTGAGGTTTTAACATTTCACATTAGGTCCGTTTCCAAATCCAGACTGAAGAAAAGAATTGGATTCATATCCCAAAGTGAACTGGAAAAAATCAAATCCTGTCTTGACGATATTTTAAGATATTAATCAATCTGATTCCTGGTTCCTGTATTTTGAAATTCTCAAACAACTTTCACAGCAGTGCCACTTGCGGTTACCATCAGCATGCCTCCATCTCTACCCATATTTTCGTAATCCAGATCTACACCTAATATGGCGTTGGCTCCCAATTGCTGAGCGTTTTCCTGCATTTCTTTGATGGCAATGTCCTTAGCCTCTCTCAAACCCTTTTCATAAACACCTGACCTTCCGCCAATCACATCGGTGATGCTGGCGAATATATCCTTAAACAGGTTCGCTCCGATGATGGCTTCTCCCGTTACAATACCCATGTATTCCTGTACTTGTTTTCCTTCGATGTTGTGTGTTGTAGTTGTGATCATATCAATTAAAAGACGTTATTTTTATACATGCATACGCACCTTAGCTAAAATAGATTGTGCTTAAGTCAAAAATCTACAACGTCTTCTGGATTACCCTCGCCTGGACCTTCATCTCGATGTTCCAATATTTGATCGGCTATTCTATCAGTGTACAGTTTGGGTATCAACCACTGGGTAAAGAACTCCTGGCCGGTTGGGCTGGTGGATTGGTAACAGGTGTTACAGCCGGAGTAATTGGCGGTACCATTCTTGTGTTCTTTTGGGAAAGATGGTTGCGGTCAAAACCCTACGGATGGACCCTACGAAACATCCTGATCACCTATACCCTTGCTTTTGTCTTTATCTCTTATATCAGCACCCTGTATTTTGCTTCCAATCATCCCAATATAGAACTTGAAAATAACAATGTCTGGCTGGTTGCTTTAAAGTATTCCTTTCAACCCGGTATCCTGATTCCATACATGGTCTGGCTACTGATTGTGATGCTTACGCTCATCACCATGCTGGTCAATGATAAATATGGACCGGGCGTATTTGTGAAGTTTCTATTAGGAAATTATTCCAATCCAAAACGAGAAGAACGGGTCTTTATGTTTATGGACCTCCGCTTGTCAACTACCAGTGCCGAAAAAACTGGGAGAAGAGTAATATTTCAATTTCCTCAAAGAAGTGTGCAGGCTTGTGACTCCGGGGATTCTAATAAATAAGGGTGAAATTTATCATTATGTAGGAGACGAGATTGTCATTTCGTGGCCAGTTAAATCAGGAATTGAGAACGGTAATTGTATCAATTGCTATTTTGATGTGAAGAGTCTGCTTCACAAAAAAGAGATTTATTTCCTTAAAAAATACGGGGTACAACCCGAATTTAAAGCAGGGTTGCATTACGGTTCGGTCATGGCTGGAGAAATTGGAATTGTAAAAAGGGACATAGCCTATTCCGGTGATGTACTCAATACCACGTCCAGGATACAAGAGCTGTGCAATTCATTCAATGTAGATATCCTACTTTCGGATAACCTGGCTAAAAAGATTGATTTTGACCGGCTTAGGATCCAGACCCGATCGATGGGTGAGATCAGCCTGCGTGGCAAGTCCAATAAAGTGGAACTTTATAGCATCTAAAACTGGTAACCCACAGTGACAAGCGGCAACGTCTCTTCTTCAGAGAAAGCCAAATGGAATGTTGCAAGGATTCGATTCAATGGTGCCAGCCACACCCCGAATCCCTGACTCCTGTGCCAGTCATCACTGTTTTCACCATCGTACCAAACCCTTCCCACATCATGAAACCCGACAATCCCAATCCCCATGGGCAGAAAATAGGTTTTCACATTGATCAGGTGTATCCTGATATCGGTGGCGTTGTAGAATGAAGTGTTACCAACAAATCGATTTCTCCTGTATCCCCTCACCTGCTGCTGACCTATGGATGCCGTATTGTAGAAGGTAGCCTCTCCAATCAGGTGCTCCACTCCCACCTGACTGGCAATCACAATCTTTTTAGGGGGATAAAGCGGCACATAGATCCCAAAAGATCCACTCATCCTGGTAAAGCTTTTAGAGTCATCATTCATACCATAATATTTACTGAAAGACAGGTCAGATTTAACTCCTTTGGATGGAATAAAAGCATTGTCCCGGGTATCGAGATTCAGCTCGGCCTTAAAACCCAAAAAATGATAACTATCATCCAGGCTTGTTGCATCCACACCGCTGGCAGGATCTCCTATAAACTTACCACTCGCTGTCTCATCAAGTCCAAATGATAAATGCTGAACACCAAACTCAAAATTGCCTGACACGCCCAGAGACCTACCCAGCCCCAGGAAAGTATTGGACCTGTTGTACCTTACCCGATAAAAATCGATTGGATTGTCAAAAGCAGCTGCGACGCCCTCGCCATCGAAATCAAAATCGCTTTCATTTCCAAACCCAAAGAAATTGGAAACACTGTATGGTTGCTGCAATGATAGATCAGCTACCAAATCCCAGGACCCTACCACATCCGTAAAGATTCCGGAGTAATTGAGGTTAACAGCACCGGTAGCCAATGCCACATTACCTGTTAGCTGATGTTTTTGCTCAAACGGATCTTTTCTCCATCCTTCTTTGGTATAGATAAACCCGGCACCCAGAAACAATCCATCATCTTTGTTGAATTGAATATTCAATAAAGGAATGAATTTGTCATATTCGAAAGCAGTTCGGTTATAGAAATTCACACCCGGCTTACTACTGAGTTTGGACCTGACTGAACGTTTCCCCTCAAGTTTTGTGTCTTTGGTATCATAAACCACTAAACTTTTACCTGAACCGGCTACCGATGATGCGTCCACCAGGTCGTCATCATCACCACCGATCACCCGTACCCTGATTTTGCCTGCACCCTCGCCGGTAAACTCAAAAATATCCTCTCCACCAAGCCCATATAACCGGATCTCTTTGGTCTCCGATGCCAGGAATGTTCTTTGGTAGATCACCTGCTCAAGCTCCCCATCCTTTTTGCGCTTGTAGACGGTAACTCTGACTTCATCAGCATTCGGTCGCTCTACCAAAAAGTATTCGTGTTTGTCAGTACCTACCACCTCCACTTCCTTGGAGATAAAGAGGTAATGTATCCTGGCAAAACGATCCATGTCTGCCAGTCTTGCTTCCAATACTTTGGCGGTCCTTTCTGCGGATTGCTCACGGATCGACTCGGGCCATACATTCAACGCATTACTAAAAACCTCTTCCGTTAAATTGTTTTGCAAATAATCAATTTCCTGCTGCCAGGCATCCCAGCCCAACCCATTCAAAAATGTACGGTCAAAGAACCTGGCACTGGTATTGAAGCCGGGAGGATAATCCATGCGCTCGTCAAAACCTTCTGTATTAGGCAGCACAAACCGCCTCGAAACAAACCACCCCACCAATCCTTCGTTGACAAAGAAGGCCTGATCCCTATCCCTGGGGATGGGTCTCCAAAGATGACCCTGCGGTTCCTTGTCCCTTCTCACCCACCGCCACTGGTCCTCATGACGGTCCCAATCACCAATCAGCATGTCAAAAAGCCTGCTTCGCAGGGCAAATGGCTGATCTACACTTTCGTCATTGTCTTCTTTGAGCTCCAAAATCAAGTCCGGGGTCCCTTTCACATCCTCACCTTTCCCATCAAAATAGTTTTCCGCAATCTCATCCGTAGGTCGCTCTTCGTACAAAACCGGTAATCCGGCAAACGTCTCCCGGTACTTGCCAAAACGGGGAACATCCGGCACATAAACCAATTTGGGGTTGGTATGATAGATCCCAGCTGCATCAGCGAGCGTGGGAATGGCAAATGCTCCGTACGGATTGGCTGCAGAGATCTGATCCTGAAGGATATCTCCGGCTATGGTAGATTGCAGGATATCAGGTAGCAACCTTTCCGTGTATTTCTCCAAAGATCTTAATACGAACTGTTGCTCATCGGAAGCTTCCAGCCTTAATGATTTTGTCTGATTGCCTCCTCCAAGCTTCACAATCTCAAGACCCCCATGTTCTTTACCGATATCAAAAACCGGCATCTCAACGGGTGTGGCCCAAACATCCCGATAGTTTCGCCCTAACCAAAAATGATGTGCTTTGCCAAAGCCGTGATACTGGTTACTGATCGGCGAGGTAACCGAAGTTTCCTCAAGCTTAAAATCAACCAGATCTTCCCCTGTGATGACCTTTTTTGTGTAGATCGGTTTATTGAATACAATATCTCTGGCCTGACTGTCAAAAAAGCTAAGGCTCACTTCCCCGTCCCGGGAGTACTGTAGCCTGGCAAACCCTGTAGTGCTGGATGCAAACTGAGTACCCCTACCCGTGGTCACATAGGAAGTTTTTGACCCGGACCCACTGGTGATATAATGGATGGAATCATCCATGATGTATTGAAGGGAGTGCTCATGGCCATTGACATACACCAGGTTTTTGGTGGTTTCCAATGCATCCCGGATCTCGTCCCGCATTATCTGGTATTTGGGGTGCGAGATATCTTGCCTGATGCCAAAGGTCATGCGATAAACCGGATTGATACTACCTATTACCGGAAGTGGCAACCAGATCTTGGGCTTGGAGATGTCTGTGAGTGGAAAAATATGCGACCTCAAGGGAAATCGGCCTCCATGGGACCCGTAACTGTAAATAGGATGATGAGCGGCAACAACAACATGTTTTTCGCTATGATCACGGATCAGATCTCTCAACTGATTGACCACTTCCACCAGAGAAGCTGTGGCACATTCATTGGCACCATCCGGAATGGTGTATGGATGCAACAGGTATTGGGTATCTATAATCAGGATGACCAACTCATCGGAAACCACCAACTCAACAGGGCCCGGGCATCCATTTCGAGGATAGAAGATGGTCTCATCATTGAAATACTCATCTACGTAGTCTTGCATCTCCATCAGGTACTCTTTCCCCTGTTTGCCCGCGCTTTGCCAATCATGATTTCCCGGGATCATGATCACCTTCCCCTTGAAAGCCTTCATCACCTCCAGGCTGGCATTGAGCTTTTTCTCCATTTCCTGTCGAGCCGCATCCCCTTTTGGAGGCAATCCTTTCGGATAGAGATTATCACCCAGAAATATCATTATATCTTCAGGACCTGCAATGGCACTTGCTTCTTTCAGATAATCGAGTGTGGCATCATTGGGAAAATGTGGCTCACCGGCATCCCCGACAAGAAAAATTTCTGTTTCCTGTCCAAGTAAGACAAAGGGAAAGCATAGGATCAAAAGCAATATCCTCATTTGGTCTGTGGTTTAAATGACAATATCCGGCCCGGACCATCTACCCCTTCAGAACTGATCCAAAGTTCACCGGATGGGCTAAAAGTAATGCCCTCTGGTTGTTTAAGTAGCTTTTCCGGGATGGAATAAGTGGCTTTAATGTTCTTTTCCTGATCAATGACAACGATCATCTTGCCTACGGATACCAGGATATAGAAATGGCTATCCAAAGGATTAAATGCAATGGCTGAGGGCTTGACCACAATTCTTTCTTCCTCATATTCAAAATCTCGGTTTGCTTCGAAGAAAGATTTTAGCTGACTGCTAGTGAGCGTATAAAAAGGTTTCTCCAAAATGGTCTTCGTACTCAAATCAAAAGAATACACGTTCCAACCATCCGTTTCTTTTCCATCCAGGTCTATCTTTTCTTTGCAGGCTATCAACAGGTTCTTTTCTATTGGATCAAAACCTAAGCCTTCCGTATCATTTTTAGTACTTAGCCGATTCTCATATTTCACAGCATCCGCTGCGCCTGATTTGGAGTAGTGGAACTGATAAATATCTCCATCACTTTCAAGTACATAAACCGAATCCTCGTGATATAAAACATCTTCGTAATCTCCGTCACCTGAAAACTTCCATTCAGGAGTAAAATCCTTCAACATCAGGTCATAGTTATAGACATAGCCATGCTCATCTTCCACGCATACCAGATGAACCCCGTCGACATAGCTGATTCCTGATATCTCCTCCAGCTTATCTGGCATAAGGTGTGTTTCATCAGGGCGTTTGAGATCATAAAAATATTGTACGCCCTCATAAATGTTAAATAAACTATCCACTCTGTCGTTAGGCGAATAGATGCACCCCGGAGAGACATAAAAAATTATGATTCCAAACAGGAAAAAGTAAGAATTTGACTTAAAATTTCTAATCATCTGTGTGATTACGAGAGATTCCTCTGCTAAAAAAGATAAAATTGGTATTTTACAAACTTCATCCCAAGATTAATGTCCGAAAAAAGATCAGCAATTCTAAATGAAGCTCAAAATTATGCGCAGCAGATCCTAAAAAATCAGCTTCCGGAAAGCCTTGTCTATCATTCTTTTGAGCATACGCGGCATGTGGTAGAAGCAGTCATTGAGATAGCCAGCCACTCTGGTGTAACCAACGATGAAATGGAAATACTGGAGTTGGCAGCCTGGTTTCATGACCTGGGTTATGTAAGCACCATTTCCAACCACGAAGAGAAGAGTGTGGAGATCGCCAGGGAGTTTTTATCGTCAAAGAACTATCCTGCTGAAAAAATAGCGAAAATCAATGGGTGTATCATGGCTACAAAAATGCCACAATCGCCAAAAAACGAGCTTGAAGAAATCATTTGTGATGCCGATTTGCTACACCTGGCCAACGAAAAATACTGTGAAATCTCTGACCTCCTACAAGTAGAGCTAGAACGGGTACATGGAAAAGTAATTCGGGATGAAGACTGGTATAGGAACAACAAAAAATTTATGGAGAACCATGAATTCTTTACGGCTTATGCCCGGAAAAATTATACGGAAAAAGTCAGGAAAAATCTCGAAATTGTTAATCAAAAAATTAAAAGCATGAGTGGCGAAAAAGACGAAGAAGTCATTGCACTCGAAAAGAAGATCAAGAAGCTGAAAAAGAAGGTAAAAGATGTGAAAGAAATCAAGCCAACGCGAGGCATCGAAACCATGTTTAGGCTTACTTCCAAAAATCATCTGGACCTGAGCGCCATGGCGGATACCAAGGCCAACATCATGATTTCCGTCAATTCGATCATCCTTTCGGTACTGGTATCGGTTTTATTCAGGAAGCTGGAGGAATACCCTCACCTGATCCTTCCTGCTATCATCATGACAGTAGTTTGCCTTTCCACGATCGTATTTGCCATCCTGGCTACCAGACCCAACGTTTCCAAGGGAACCTTTACAGAAGAGGATATTCATAACAAAAAGACTAACCTACTCTTCTTTGGCAACTTTCATAAAATGAAGATGGACCAGTATGAATGGGCGATGAAAGAAATGATGCAGGACGCTGACTACCTGTACTCCAGCTTAATCAGAGACATCTACCTGTTGGGAGTCGTTTTGGGTAAGAAATACCGGCTACTAAGGATATCCTACACCATCTTTATGTATGGATTTGTGGTAGCCGTCCTCTCATTTATGTTTGCCGAAGCATACTTAAAAAGTCCGGCTCCCTATTAAATCAGTTTAGCTTTCTGATATATTCATAGGTATCCACCTGGGCTCTTCTATATGGTTTCGTTGACGCTATCCTTAGATTGTTCATTTTACTGTCCAAACGGACTGCTTTCGTGTTATCCTTTAGTTGTACTTGCAGTAGATCTTTGACCTGGTCCCTGATATGCTTTTGGTAGACCGGAAAAGTTACCTCCACTCGCCTGTGTAAGTTTCTACTCATCCAGTCTGAAGACCCCATAAAAAGCTCCTCTTCCCCAGCATTGGAAAAGTAAAAGACCCTGGCATGTTCCAGGTACCTATCTACTACTCTCACCACTCGTATACCATGCGTTTCCGGGATCAGGCAACAAATACTCCGGACTATAAGCGTTACACTGACGCCGGATTCTGCAGCCTCATAGAGTTTCTCAATCAGAGAAGGTTCTTCCAGATTGTTCAACTTAATAATGATTTCTGCAGGTAGTCCCCTGGCATGGTTATCCATTTCGCGCTGTATCAACCCGGCAAACCGCTCCAATGCACCGAACTGGGAAACAATCAAGTGCTTAAATGCATGGGGCTTTTTTCGCGTGTTCAAAAAGTCAAAAACCTGTTTTAATTCCTCATTCATCCCGGGGTTACTGGTGAGCAAACTATGATCGCAGTAAATCTTTGCTGTGCCTTCATTCAGGTTGCCTGTTCCATAAAACCCAAAGTAAGTCGTTCCTTCTTCTTTGCTTTTCATGGTGACCAAAGCAGCTTTGGCATGTACTTTTAATCCCGGGATACTATAATGAATGCTGATACCTGCCGCTTCCATCTTTCTGGCCCAAAGCAGATTATTCTCCTCATCAAACCTGGCTTTCACCTCCATGAAGACATTGACTTTCTTTCCATTATTGGCTGCACTGATCAAAGCCTCACCAATCATGCTATTTTCCGCCATGCGGTAAAATGTCACATCAATTTTTTTGACATCCGGATGAATGGCTGCTTCATTAAAAAACCGAAGGATGTAATTGTAGGACTGATAGGGAAAATGAAGGATCTGATCCTGTGCTTTGATCGACTCAAATAACGAATTCCTGACATCCAGCGATTTGTTGGATACCGGCACCTGCTTTTCATATACTAATCCCGGATCAGGACTGGAAACCGGGAAAAAATCATTCAGGTTATGATACCTACCCCCGACATATAAGTCAGCCTCATTCAGATCAAGTGCATCTACCAGCTGTTGCAACACCTCCGCTGGTATGGTACTGTCATATAAAAAACGAGAAGGTACCCCGAGATTTCGCTTTTGAACTTGTTTCTCAATTTTTTGGACCAGGTCGCCCTCGTATTCATCATCAATCTGTAGGTCAGCATCTTTGTTCAGCTTGATACTGTAACACCCTTTGATTTCATGATCAGGAAACACCATATCAAGGTTGTTTCTAATGATATCATCGATAAAGTATACACGGGAACCTTGTCTCGATTTGAGTGTATGAAAACGAGAAACTTTATTTGAAGGGATGTTTAGAATATACGTGATTTCTTCTCCCGATTTAATGGTTGAAACCACAAAATACAGGGCCCTGTTATCCAAAAAAAGGGACTTCTTCTTCAGTTTCTGAATTCTGAGATAACCCATCAACTTGATTTTGAAAAAGATGTTCAATTCGACCTGGTCTCTGATCGGGATCTTTCCGGTATAATTGATACTCAATCCCTTCGACTTTAACTCTTTCAACACTTTGCTTAGCACCTTTCCATAAAACCTCAATTGTGTACCCACTTCTTTTTGGATCTGCTGAAGCAAACGATCCGGCTCAATATCAATTTTCTTATTGATCTTCTTCTTATCAATCTCGACTAACCTGCGAAGGTTGGCCACCCGCACCCTGAAAAACTCATCCAGGTTTGAAGAGAATATGGCTGCGAACCTCAGCCTTTCTACCAGCGGAACGGATGGATCATCCGCTTCCAGTAGTACACGATAATTAAATGACAACCAGCTTAGGTCCCGGTCGAACAGTAGCTTTTTACTCATATGATCTGAACAATTGTAATCTCCTCGTCTATTCCCTTGAGTTTATAGGAGGATTTGGATTTATAATTTCCGATTTCACCCGCTAATAACTGGTATAACTCACCAGACATCAGCAGCGTACTATTTAATTCTTTGTTGAACTGTTCTATTCGGGATGCCACGATCACGGCTTTCCCCGAAATAGAAAGCTGTTTCCTTGTGTCTGTCCCGATGTTGCCAACCAGCACTTCCCCAATATGCATGCCTATCCCAACATCCAGGAGTTGATGTTCTTTATTCTCCTTCCTGAATTGCTCAATAAACATTAAGATCGATTCCACGGCCTTCCAGGCATATTGAGGGTATAGGTTATCAATCTTAGGAACCCCAAAAGTGGCCATTAACCCATCTCCCATGATCTGGTTTACAATACCCTTGTTGTCATTAATGATTTGAATGATCGGAGAAAAAAAATGATTTTGAAATTCATTTACCTCCTCAGGTGATAGATGTTGTACTTTTTCTGTAAAATCCCTGATATCTAAAAACACCAATACAGCCTCTAAACGTGCCGTGTAGTCCTTCTTTTCCTTCAGCACCTTAACCAACTGAGGAGAGATCTGCTGACTAAACAAACCTTCGATTTCTTCTTTTTCCTGCATATGCTGATGTGTTGCACTTAACCGATTCCTCAGCTCCATTGCTACCAATCCAGCACATACACCTGCGATGACATACACTGCAGCCCGGACATAAAAAATAAAAATCGGGAGATTATACGTCATTGAATACGAAGTGGTCACCCAATAGGTATACCCCGCATAAAACACTCCAATCAAGAGCCCCATAGCTGCACTTATCCAGAAGTTTAAGTGCATTGAGGATACGATGATCAAAACAAAATACATAAATATAGCAGGGGAGTCTAAAAAGTATGCGGATTGTTCTTCCAGTGCGACTACCACCAACCACAATGACGGGATCATCACTTCCATTCCTGCGGTAAGCCAAAAGTATCTTTTAGTCAGTCTCCTTCCTGATCTTAAAACCCTGATCACCCATGACCTTGAAAGGAAAATAAATCCGTTCATTAAAGCAATCGCTGCCATGAGGGTGATATAGGATCGGTCATTCTCAAATGTTATTTTTAATTCCTCCAGTTGAAAAAGTCTAACAACAATGGTAATTGCGAGCCCGGATAACAACACTCCCATGAATACTTCAAGCCTTTTTTTCTCCGACTTGATAATTTCAATATTGAGGAATGGATCGACCATGAGACGAAAATAATGAAATGAACCGACCCAATGAATGGTCAGTCTACTCCCAGTGATCTACTGGATCACTTCTGTAAAACAAAATAGAATTTCCACTGTCAAAAAAATAATTATTCTGTTTAATTTATTTTACACAAAAATCAGCCATTAAGCTATATATAAGCGCATTTTTTAATTAAATATTTTTTTTGTTTAACTTTTTATACCTTATAGTTAAACATTTTAATTCATCCTGAGGTTTGAGTCATTACAATCATAAACAGATTAACAATTAAACTGAGTGATCATGAAAAAAACAGTATTAAAGAAAATCAATATGCAATTGCTGGTATTGCTGGCAATGGCAGCGTCACTTCTAACCATCTCTGCCTGTAATGACGATGATGACATGGACGATATGGGTCCAGATGAAAACATCATTGAGTTAGCAGAGGGCACTCCTTCCTTAAGTACCCTTGTGACAGCAATCGTTGCTGCTGATCTAACTGCTACGCTTGAAGGTGATGGACCTTTCACCGTTTTTGCTCCAACAAACGATGCGTTCAATGATTTACCAGATGGTGTTTTAGCGTATTTACTTGATAACCCATCAGAACTGGCAGCAGTTCTTCAATACCATGTAGTGAGTGGCAAAGTCATGTCTTCAGATCTTTCCACCGGTACAGTGGCCACGCTCAACGGAAATATTGAAGTAAACGTGGGCTCAGGTGTTACAATTAATGGAACAGCTAATGTGACCACAGCAGATGTAGAAGCTACCAATGGAGTAGTGCATATCATAGATGAGGTGTTGATTCCGGCTGGATTTGAGCTTCCTCCAACAGATGACATCATTGAACTAGCCCAGGGAACTTCGAACTTAAGTACTTTGGTGACAGCGCTGACTACTGCAGACCTGGTTACTACACTTCAGGGAGACGGACCTTTTACAGTCTTCGCTCCAACAAACGATGCCTTCGAAAATTTACCTGAAGGTGTACTTGATTACTTACTTGACAATCCAGCTGAGCTTGCAGAAATTTTACAATATCATGTGGTAAGTGGATCTGTATTATCGACCGACCTTTCTTCAGGTGTAGTCGCTACATTAAATGGTGATATCGATATCGATGTAAGCTCAGGAGTTGTGATCAATGGATCAGCAACTGTAGTGAATGCTGATATCAAAGCAACCAACGGAGTTGTACACATCATTGATGAAGTTTTGATCCCTGAAGGGTTTGTTGCAGATAAAATTGTAACCATTGCTTCAGCGACAGAGAGTCTGAGTACTTTAGTTACAGCACTATCATTGTTTCCAGACTTACTCGAAACACTTGATGGAAATGGTCCATTTACTGTATTCGCACCGACTAATGAGGCATTTGCAGGTTTATTGGCTGCGATAGGCCAATCAGATCTAAATGACATTCCTGAGTCTGTGGTAAGAAAAATTCTTGAGTACCACGTGATTTCAGGAGCAGAAGTATTCTCTACGGATCTTACTGATGGTCAGACTGCCACTACAGTATCCGGCGAAGATATTACAGTAAGTCTTGACGGTGGAGTATTCATCAGTGGTTCGGAAGTTTCCACAGCAGATGTTGATGCGCTCAATGGAGTTGTCCATATTATTGATGATGTAATGGTACCCCCTTCAATAGCTCCTGTAGTGGGTACTATCGTCGCTCCTGCATATTTCAACAAAGATTTCTCAACATTGATTGCTGCGGTCGAAGCTGCTGACGAGGATATTCTGTCTGTACTGCTAGGAACCGGAACTGGGGACGGACTAACACTTTTTGCTCCCACCAATGCCGCTTTTGAGGCTGCAGGTATCACTGAATTACCCGATGGTGCCACTCTAAGTGCAGTGCTTAAATACCACGTAATTGATGGCATTGTGTATGCCGCTGACCTACCAACAACTGGCGTAGGTGCTTCTGCAATCGAATCATTAGGCGGAACTTTCTATCTATCCAATAAAGGGACCGGAGTAGGAGTATTCATCAATGGTAGCACTCAGGTGACTATCACAGACATACAGGGTAGCAATGGTGTGGTACATGTCATTGACAGAACCATTCTACCACCGGCAAATAACATTGTAGAAATAGCTCAAAGTTTTGATCCGGATGAATTCACTCAGTTGGTAGCAGCAGTAGCCAGAACAAGTGGCGAAGCCACTGATCTGCTGGCTGCCCTATCCGGAGAAGGTGACTATACAGTGTTTGCTCCAACAGATGCAGCATTCCAGGCGCTTTTGGACACCGATGCCAGCTGGGATACAGTGGATGATATTCCACTTGCTACTTTGACAGCCGTGCTACAGCACCATGTAATTGCCTCAGCAAGGGTGTTTTCTTCGGATCTTGCCACTGGTGCAGCAACTACCCTGAATGGCGATATCAATATTGATGCTACAGCCGGAACAATCACAGATGGGTCGGGAGCAGCAGCAAACCTCAGCGGTGATGCTTCTCTGCTCAACGTATTAGCCACCAATGGAGTGATCCATGTGATAGACAAGGTCTTATTACCTTAGGTGTTTTTTGAATGTGGTTTAGAAAGCCTGGCTCATCTGAGTCAGGTTTTTTTTATCTGGGGACTGTATTATATAGGAGCAACCCCACTCCAGTAAAAACAATATTTGGAAGCCATACTGCGAGCAAAGGATCCATCGAACCTGCCTCAGCGATGGCTTTGGCCAGCACAAAGGCAATCACAAAAGCGAAAGCGATGATAAAACCCAGAGCTATTTGGTACCCTGTTCCCTGCCTACTTTTCTTAGCAGAAACTATGAGCCCTATGAAACAAAGTATAAGCACCGTGAAAGGCTGCATAAACCGTATATACTTTTCTATCTGATAGATCTGTACGTCATCTGCCCCCCGGGACTGCTGCAACTCAATGTAGGCATTCAGCTCAGGAAGCGTGAGTGTTTCCCACAATCGTTCTTTATTCTTAAAATCTGCCGGTGATAGATTGAGCAGTGTGTCTAATTCCCTGCCCTCTGTCAAAATTTCGCCATCTTCCACCAGAACACGATGCTCCCAATCCATCAGGGTCCACTTACCGGATGTAGAATCCCACTTGATCCTGGTAGCACTCAATTTTTCCAACAACTCTTCCTCTACAATCTTCTCCAGGGTTACCGAATATCCCACATCACTTCGGTTGTTGTACCTGTTGATATAGATATAGCTCTCTTCACCTACTTTAAAATGGATATCTCTGTCACTGAAGTAGAAAGGCCGGTTGAGGTATTCCAACTCGAAAGGGATCCGAAATTTATTGCCATCCGGGATCACATAGTTGATTAGGAAAAAGCTACTGACAGCAATCAGTGTAGCTCCAATAAAGTAAGGCACCATCATTCTGCGAAAACTAACCCCTGAAGCCAGTATGGCGATCACTTCGGTTTTTGCCGCCATCTTGGCTGTAATAAAAACAGTGGCGATAAAAGAAGTAATGGGTGTAAGCAGAATGGCAAAATATGGAATAAAAGTGAGGTAGTAATGCATGATCATTTTCGCTGGTACCTCGTGCTTGATGAACTTATCGTTCTTTTCTGTGAAATCGATGATACAAATGATCAATACCAGGATGACCATCACAAACACAAATGTTGTGAGCATCTTCTTAAGGATATATCGATCAATCTTCTTCATCACAATTTGGTGGAAACAACCTTTACCATCTTATTTTTCCATGAGGCAAAATCCCCCGCTATAATTTTACTTCTCGCCTGACCAACCAGCCACAGGTAGAAAGAAAGGTTTTGCAAGGTAGCTATTTGAGCTCCAAGAATCTCATTGCTCAATATCAGATGTCTAAGATAAGCTTTACTATAAAACGTACTGCTGTAACCACCTATTTGAGGGTCGATGGCCGAATAATCAGATTTCCACTTTTCATTCCTGATATTAATGATACCCTGACTGGTAAACATCATTCCATTTCTAGCATTTCTTGTGGGCATCACACAGTCAAACATGTCTACACCTAACGCAATGCACTCAAGAATATTCTCAGGAGTGCCCACACCCATTAAGTAACGAGGCTTATCTTTCGGAAGTATGTCACAAACCAGGGAGGTCATGGCATACATATCTTCATGCGGTTCTCCAACAGATAATCCTCCAATGGCATTGCCCTCACAATTTTTCTCTGCAACAACTGTAGCACTTTGCTCCCTTAGATCTGGATAAGTGCTTCCCTGAACAATGGGGAATAAAGACTGAGCATAACCATAATGCTCAGTAGTGTTGTTGAAATGATTGATACACCGATCCAGCCACCGATGCGTCATATGCATGGACTTTTCAGCATAATCTTTTTCACAGGGATATGGGGTGCATTCATCAAAGGCCATGATGATATCCGCTCCAATCGTTCGCTGGATATCCATCACATTTTCAGGGGTGAAAGTATGCTTTGACCCATCGATATGTGACTGAAATATTACCCCCTTCTCGGTAATCTTTCTGTTATCACCTAATGAATATACCTGATACCCACCACTATCAGTCAAAATGGGACCGTCCCAACCATTAAACTTATGCAATCCACCAGCTTCACGGATGATGTCCAGGCCTGGCCGTAAATACAGGTGGTAAGTATTGCCCAGTATAATCTGGGCGTGTATATCCTCTTTGAGCTCTCGCTGGTGGACGGCCTTTACCGTACCGGCTGTCCCCACAGGCATAAAAATGGGTGTTTGTATTTTACCATGAGCCGTTTCTAAATTACCAGCGCGTGCTCCTGATTTTGCATCCGTATTTTCCAGTTTAAAATTCATCGGTGGCAAAAATAGCCACCTCTGCCAAGAGAGTAACAGACTGCTCCGATTATTCTCAAAATTTGGATTGAATCAGTTTTCAGAATTTCTGCTATATTCCCGACATATGATAATTCTGGTGTTTTATGCCCTGGTGGGCCTTCATTTCATTCATTTGATCCGGTTATGTATTCCTATCATCAGATATGAAAATGCATCCAACACCTCCACCCCTCCATTTACGATCATCATTGCCGCTAAAGACGAACTGAATAACTTAAGAGAACTCCTACCCCTCATTCTAAACCAGCAGTACACTGATTTTGAAGTGATTATTGCACTGGATCGATGCACAGATGGTAGTCAGGAATATCTTGAGCGCATGAATACCGAGAAGCTTCGTTTGGTGAATATTCGGGAGGTTCCAGACACATACAATGGAAAGAAATATGCCTTAACCCAAGCCATAAAGACCGCCAAACATGACTGGCTCCTCTTTACCGATGCGGATTGTAGGCCCACAACCCCATTATGGATAGCCTCTTTTGCCAAAGCAATTTCAGCGCATACCGCTATCCTGGTTGGTGTAAGCCCCTACCATCAGCAGCATTCGCTATTGAATCAATTCATTCAATATGAAACCACTTATACTGCGATGAAATACATTTCGGCGGCCATTCAGAACAAGCCTTACATGGCTGTTGGAAGAAACCTGGCCTACAAAAAATCGTTGTTTTTATCTGAAAATGGATTTTCTCCCTATGAAAACATTGTGGGTGGAGATGATGATTTGCTTATTCAAAAATATGCTAACAATGTGAATACAAAGGTGGTGATTGAAAAAAACGGTGTTACACACTCACAGCCCAAAACAAATTTAAGGGATTACCTTCTACAAAAGACAAGGCATCTACATGTTGGGAAACTTTATAGGGAGAAATATGTTCATATCTATTGGACAGTGATACACGGATTGTTTTGGCTATGTTTTATATATTTGGTCCTCGCTCAACCCATAAACATTGGAGTGATTTCGACGTTCATTTTGTTGATACTTATAAAAGGGCTTATTTTCAATCTGTCGTCACGTAAGTTAGGGTACAATTATAATCCCCTTTTTTTACCAATATCAGATCTAATTTATGGAGTTTTGTATCCGTTTATTGGAATCAGGGCGTTGTTACTTAGAAAGGTCAAATGGAAGTAAACCGGCAATTTTCAGATAAGGCACTCAAAGACTTTAGTCTCATTGACAAAGCTACCCTGGAGGATGATGAATCCGCCTTTGCAGAGTTGATGGACAGATATAAAAAACCGGTATACCACATGATACTGAAAATGGTCAGAAATGTGGATGATGCCGAGGACCTGACCATTGAAGCATTTGCCAAGGCATTCAAAAATCTCAAGCGCTTCAAAAAAGACTACACCTTCAGTACCTGGCTATTCAGGATTGCTACCAACAATGCCATCGACTTCATCCGGAAGAAAAAACTTGAAACCTATAGTCTCAATACTTCCTTTTCGGATGACAATGGTGAATCTGTCAATATCGATGTAGAGGACAGAAACCTTACACCCGACGAGGAGACCATCAACACCCAAAAGATCGAACTTGTCAGGATGTTTGTAACCAAGCTCCCGCCTAAGTATCAGCGCCTGGTAAAGCTTCGCTATTTCGATGAGCTTTCCTATGAAGAAATTGCCGTCGAACTCGATGCCCCGCTCGGCACGGTAAAGGCACAACTGCACCGGGCCAGGGAATTGATGTACGACCTGTTGAAAGACAAGAAAAAACACATCTGATCACTTGAGCCTTTCATTGATCACCCATTATTTCCCGAACTTATCGGATGCTCAAAAGTCTCAGTTTCAGCGACTGCAGGCGCTCTATGAGGAATGGAATAACCAGATCAATGTGATTTCCAGAAAAGACATCGACTTCTTATATGAAAGACATGTTTTGCACAGTCTTGCTATAGCCAGGTACCAGGATTTTCTGCCTGGCACCAGGATACTGGATGTCGGGACCGGTGGTGGCTTTCCGGGAATCCCATTGGCTATTCTCTTTCCTCAGTGTCAATTCCACTTGGTGGACTCCATTGGTAAGAAGATAAAAGTCGTGGAAGGTGTGGTCACTGAGCTTGGTTTGCAAAATGTGACCTATGCCCATGAACGGGCTGAAAAGATCAGGGACAAATTTGACTTTGTGGTATCACGAGCCGTTGCTCCCGCAAAAACATTATATCAATGGACCAACCAGCTGATAAAAAGGAACGCTGGTATTGCACAGTCCAATGGATTTCTTTTGCTTAAGGGTGGCGACCTGACCGAAGAGCTTAAAGAGCTGAAAAAACCCTACAGCCTCACCGACCTTTCGGACTATTTTGAAGAGCCCTACTTTGAGACCAAAAAACTGGTTTTCATACCAGTGTAAGAGAAACACAAACCAAATTTGTGTTAGCTGATTTCATTTTAATGGATTAAGGTTTATTTTTAATGAATTCTAACTTACAATTCAGAAAAATGAAAAAACAACCAATCTTCACCATACTGCTGATCTTTTTAGCCACATGTTTTGCCAATGCTAATGAGACAACTACAGTAAATAAAGAATTAAATACTCGTGCTGAAATCATCGTAAACCGTGTCGAAGAGATCCGTGAAATGGATAAATCTTCATTGACCAGCGTAGAAAAGAAAGCATTGAAAGAGGAATTGAAAGACCTTAAAAAAGAAGCCAAAGAAATGGGACTTGATTCTCGGGTATCTATTTCTGTAGGTGCATTGATCATCATCCTTTTGTTGTTGATCATTATCCTGTAAGGAAAATATTTTCATTGTTTGAACCATCTCTCTAAAGGAGGTGGTTTTTCTTTATACCATGGGATCAAAAAAGATTGTTGTTTTAACAGGGGCCGGCATCAGTGCCGAAAGTGGCTTGAGAACCTTCCGGGATGCCGGAGGCTTGTGGGAGGGCTATGATGTGATGGAGGTAGCTTCTATTGATGGATGGAGAAGGAATCCCGCGTTGGTACTGGATTTTTACAACCAACGAAGAAAACAGGCGAAATCAGCCAAACCCAACGCAGGTCATGTAGCATTGGCACAACTGGAAGAGGAGTTTGATGTGACCATTGTAACTCAAAATGTAGATACACTGCACGAACAGGCAGGAAGTACGAATGTCATTCACCTGCATGGTAATCTTTTTCAATCCAAAAGCTCCGTGGATGACTCCCTCATTTATGACATTGGTGAGCAAGAGATCAACTTAGGTGACAAGTGTGAAAAAGGCTCTCAACTGAGGCCTAATATTGTATGGTTTGGTGAAATGGTGCCCATGATGGAAGTGGCAGCAAGAATTGCATCCGGATCTGATATTTTCATGGTAGTAGGCACATCCCTGGCCGTCTATCCTGCAGCCAGCCTAATAGATTTTGTAAACCCGGAGGCTCCGAAATATATCATTGACCCGAAAATACCTGACCTTTATGGGACCCATTACCATTCATTTGAGGAAGTGGCCAGTTCAGGAGTCGTGAAGGCAATCCAACACCTAAAGGATAATATGACCTGACCTTCTAAATAGATTATTAGCTCCATTAAGACATAATGCATGATTGATATAGAGAAACTAAAGTACCCTATTGGTGGCTTCAGCTGGCCGAAACAAATAACCAGGTCTGAACTTAATCAATGGATCTCTGAAATAGAGGCATTCCCATCCCTGCTCAGCAAAGAAGTGGAGGGCCTATCCTCTGTCGAACTGGATTGGAGATATCGCCCGGAAGGCTGGACGATCAGGCAGGTGATCCACCATTGTGCAGACAGCCACTTCAACAGCTTTGTAAGATTCAAACTGGCCCTGACAGAGGACAACCCCACCATTAAGCCCTATGAAGAAGCACTGTGGGCCAATCTACCTGACAGCCTGGGTCCGATAGATACATCATTATCAATACTGGATGGTTTACATAAAAGATGGTGCTTTCTTTTGCGTAGTCTGGATGAAGAATCTCTCAAGGCTACCTACTTCCACCCTGAGCAACAGGCTTCACGCCAACTTGATGAAACCATCGCATTATATGCGTGGCATTGCAATCACCACCGGGCTCATGTAAGACAAGCAAAAGAAAGTCAGGGAAAATACAATTAGGCTTTGGCAATGATCTTTTTAAGTTCATCATCCTGTGTTTTTCCAATACCCAGCCAATCCATGGCTGACTTGTACATCAGGTTTTCATAATCATCCTTGCTGAGATCCAGTTCGTCGATAAAGCTACCAATCTCCAGATCACCGAGTGGGAACGGATAGTCCGAGCCCACACAAACCTTCTCCGAACCTATTTTTTTGAGAATATACTCCAGCATTTCAGGATCATGGGTCACGCTATCCACCCAAAATCTTCCCAGATATTCCCTGGGGTTTACATTGTTGTGTACTGCTACCAGATCAGGCCTGCATTTAAAACCATGCTCTATCCTACCTAAGGTAGCTAGAAACGAACCACCTCCATGGGCAAAGCATACCCTGAGTTTTGGATATCGTTCGAAGACACCTCCGAAAATCATTGATGTGATCGCACGAGTTGTTTCTGCTGGCATACCCACCAGCCAGGGTAGCCAGTACTTTTCCATGTGCTCCTTCCCCATCATGTCCCAGGGATGCACCAGTATAGCCATATCAAGCTTTTCACATGCCTCAAAAAATTCGAAGAACCTCGGCTTGCTTAGATTTTGATTGTTGATGTTTGAGCCAATCTGCACCCCGGGAAATCCAAGTTTATTCAGACGTTCCAGCTCCTGTATAGCAAGATCTACATCCTGCATGGGTACCGTACCCAAACCAATATAATGATCCGGATAATGGTCTACTATCCCAGCCATGTGATCGTTGAGGAACATGGACAGGTCCAGGCAGTCTTTGGCGTCTGCCCAATAGCTAAACATCACCGGGATGGTAGAGATCACCTGGATGTTAGTGTGGTACTTTTCATATTCCCTGATCCTCAATTCCGGATCCCAACAATTGGCACTAATCTCCCGAAAGAACTTACCTCCCTTCATCATCAGGGCGCTGTCCTTCTTATGATGAAGTAAGCTGATAAAATCTCCGTACCCGAACTTTTCAGTGAAATTTGGCAATTTGTCGGGAATGATATGGGTATGCATATCAATCTTCAAAGGGATATTTTCATGACCAGACATACTCAAATTTAGTAAATCTCATTTGCAATGTTCTTTGATCATGGCGCTGGCCTTTACCATACCATAATGGTCAGCTCTTTCGAGATAATGACAGGCATCCTGGTCATTTTCATTTTCAAAATGACACATGGCAGCATTATACCAGACCATCCCATTGGTACCATCGACAGCTAAATACTGGTCATAATAGGCCAATGCATGCTTGAAATTCTTTTCGAAGAAATAGGCATTTCCAATCAGATATAATGATTCAAATCGCTGAGGATTGACTCTGAGGGCCTGATTAAAGTCATTCCTTGCTGAGGCATAATCGTTCATCTTTAGTTTTGCTCTCCCCCTATTTACCAACGATAAATCATCATCGGGATTGATCTTTATTGCCTTATCCAGGTAATTCCGTGCTGTCTGGTAGTTACCCTTTTCTATCTCTCTAGTGGCCAGCAGGCCCAATGTAGGAGCAAATTCAGCACTCAGCAAGACGGACGGAGGCAGACTCACATCAGTATCTAATATGGCAAGATTATACCAAGCCAGGTGGTTCGCGGAATCTAAAGCGATTGCCTGTGTGAAATCATGGCGTGCCAAAACATACTGTTTGTTGTTTGAATGGAGCAATCCACGTCCAATGTAGTAATCTGGTGTCCTGTCCAGGCTGAGCGCTTCATTATAGTCATTTATGGCTTGCTCATCTGCGCCCAATTTTTGATAGGCTTGCGCCCTGTAAAAATGAAGTTGCGACTCCATCATATTAGTGGTCATCAACTTATTCTGATTACCCCCCGATTCATCTATCTGAAACATGATTGTAGTCGTTTCATGAAAGTCATTGAAGGTGTTAATCAATAAAGTAAGATCCTTTACGGCTTGCTCGGGGTTACCAAATTCCAGATAGATCAGCGATTTTTTGAATATGGCTTCTCTGAATTCCGGATTCAGACTCACTGTGGCCTCATATTCTGAGACCGCTCTGAGAGGCTTTTGGTCTTTTTCAAAAATCAGTCCACTCAGGTATCTGGACTCGGCTGTTTCATGAAATTGAATAGATTCATCTACCAGTGAACGAGCCAAACCAAGCTCACTTTTTTTGTAGTGAGTAAATGCCTGTTGATATAACTGTTCAGCCTGCTGATAGCGTTGCTGAGGATACGCTATATAAATTGGAAATAATAAGCACAATAGAACCAGTCTTATCATACTGGTTAAAACGGGAATTAAACAAAGACGGTTCCGCTCCTAAAATACCTTCTTGATACTCATCGCACTCTCTTTAGGCAGGTGGATGAATTTTCCATTTTCATAAGTGTAAAAACTAATGGCCATGATCAGGAAGAATGCTGCATGCTGACAATTGCCGTCATGATCTATGCATATCTGTGTGGTCATGGGGCTTGTCGGAATCTTCAGCAAGGGCAGCATCGGAGTTTCGTATGTACTAAACCGGCCGTGGATGTCCTTATTCAATGGAAGATAAGTTTCCTCAAAGTCATCGTATTTGTAATCAGAGACACCAACCAGTCTGGCCTTCACCTTAAAGTTGGTCGCTCCCTTGGGTTTCTTAAATGACTCATCAGGAATGAATGCCGGAAAGTGTAGTATCACCTGCCCCCACCTGGAGCCTGTCTTGATATAGTATTGCTCCTTAAAAATTTCATCATAGGTGTAGGTAGTATTGAATTCAAACCCGTTTAAAGATTGCCCGTGTTTGCTGATATACAGCGGTCTTTTTCCTGTTGGGCCTTCTTCTTTCTTAACAAGGTTTCGAAATTGAGCTGTTAATCGCCCGGAAACATAAGTTTCACAAATTTCATTCATGTTTCCTGTGAGCGATTCCCTCAATGTCTTCGACATCATAGATGCCACAGCAAACTCTTTTTGATTGTTTCTTAGTTTCTGGTAGGTTGGTCTTGTTTTTATTTGATCTGCCGTAGGTCCTCCTTTCCTTGCTATGATTGTATGTTTGACACCTTTTAAATTATATGCTCTATATCCCTTAGGTATTTCAATGCTGCTAATTGCATCAATGTTATCTTTCATGCTGGCTGATTGCGATATTAATAAAATTGTACTTAATCTATTTCGAATTGAAATATAGGGAAACATTCAATTCCAACAAAAGAAACTTAGAAAAATGATTGAAATATGGGTATTTTTAGTACTGGTTATGAGGAAGTTATAAGCCTTATGCCTACATGATTCCCTGTAGTAGCCTGTAAAAACCGGTTCATAACGTCTTTTCCCCTTAATTTTTCTTTTCTATCCGGTAAATAAACCTTGTGTGTTGTTACTTCGTTGCGTTTTAGTATTTAGTATTGTAATCCAAAATATAACCAATTCATTTTAAGTACTTATGAAAGAATATATGAGATCCCTGGGATCTGACCTTCCTGCAGGAGTAGTTGTTTTTTTAGTAGCCCTACCATTATGTCTGGGTATTGCACTGGCTTCCGGTGCTCCATTGTTTAGTGGTCTCATTGCTGGAATCGTTGGAGGATTGGTTGTAGGTGCCCTAAGTGGATCACAGCTCAGTGTAAGTGGTCCGGCAGCAGGCCTCACCGTCATAGTACTTAATGCCATTACATCTTTAGGAACATTCGAAGCGTTTACGCTGGCAGTAGTAATCGCTGGTTTAATGCAGCTTACGCTTGGCTTTTTGAAAGCGGGTACGATTGGTCACTTTTTTCCTTCGTCAGTCATCAAAGGAATGTTGACCGCTATTGGCTTTATTTTAATTCTGAAGCAAATCCCCCATGCATTGGGCGACGACAGGGACTACGAAGGTGATGAAGCTTTCTTCCAGCCAGATGGAGAAAATACTTTCACCGAAATTGCCCTGGCTTTCCAGAATATTGACCTGGGAGCCTTGATCATAGCAGCTATCTGCCTGGCCATCCTGATAATCTGGGAAAGACCTTTCATGAGCAGGCAAAAATGGACAAACATTGTACCTGGCCCGCTTGTAGCCGTCGTTACAGGTACTGTGATCAACTTCTTTCTATATGATAGTTCGATGATCCTAAGAGGTAAGCACCTGGTTAATTTACCAGTGAGTGAAAACCTGGATGAATTCATCTCTATATTTTCCCTCCCGGACTTCGGTCAGATTGCAAATCCTGACATCTGGGTGGTAGCAGTAACCATCGCCATTGTGGCCAGCCTGGAAACCTTACTTAGTTTGGATGCTGTTGATAAACTTGATCCTTACAAGCGGATAGCTCCGGCAAACCAGGAACTTAAGGCACAAGGTGTTGGTAATGCCATCTCCGGTTTATTAGGAGGTCTGCCTATCACTGCGGTTATTGTAAGAAGTACAGCAAACATCAGTTCAGGAGCTAAAACAAAAGTCTCTGCGATATTCCACGGATTACTATTAATTCTAAGTGTAGCCTTTTTCCCGGGTATCCTCAATATGATCCCCCTGGCAGCACTGGCCGCTGTATTGCTAATGGTTGGATACAAACTGGCTAAGCCCAAACTATTCAAAGAAATTTATGCTCAGGGCAGATCACAATTTATCCCTTTCATCGTTACCATTCTGGCGATCCTGTTTACCGACCTGCTTGTAGGTATTACTATTGGAATTATAACCGGTCTGTATTTTGTGGTCACAACGAATCTCCACATGGCTATCAGGGTAGTTTCGGAAAACAACACCATAAAAATCAACTTTGAAAAGGATGTGAGCTTTCTTAATAAAGCATTTTTAAGGAGAACATTGCGCGATATTCCCGCTGGCTCACACGTGATCATTGATGAGTCTGAATCTATTTTCATTGACCATGATATCATTGAGACAATAGATGACTTTAAGTTCACTGCAGATCAGGAGGATATAAAACTAGAAATCAGACAACCTAACAACTCAAAGAATAACCTAAATAAGGTTCTGAATGCATAAAGGGAGAGCACTTTTAATAGTCTTTCTTATTTCTTTCATTCCTTTAGGGTTTTATGGGTGCAAGGGGTCCAGTCAAACGGTCTCAGTGGTCAAAAACAAGAAGCGGTTCTTTCCTTATGATGCCAGCAAAGACAGCAAGAAGAAAAGAACCAAAACGGTGAAGTACAAGACATCGAGATGAAAAAGCTGAGCTCAATTTTCATCATTTTCCTCCTCATCTCCTGCCAGGTAAATGAGGAAGTCAGAGAGCAGGTGGGAGCCATGGGCGATGAGGCGATGGTGGTCTCAGCACACCCGATTGCTACAAAAGCCGGATTAGAGATTCTCCGTAAAGGAGGAAATGTCTTTGATGCAGCGGTAACCACCCACTTTATGCTTGCAGTGGTCTATCCCAGGGCTGGGAATATTGGTGGTGGAGGCTTTGCCGTTATCAGAACAAATGATGGAGAAACCGCTTGCCTTGACTTCAGGGAGAAAGCCCCACTCCGGGCGAGTGAAAAGATGTACCAGGATCAAAATGGTGAGGTCATTCCTCAGAAATCACAACTAGGTCATTATGCGGTAGGTGTTCCTGGTAGTGTGGCGGGAATATGGGAACTTCATCAAAAATATGGAACAAAGGACTGGGGTTTACTGGTTCAGCCAGCTATTGATGTGGCCTTTGACGGATTTGCTATCACAGCAGATGAAGCAGCAACACTCAATGAGAAGCAAGGTGACTTCATTGCTGCAAACCATTACCGACCCTGGGTGATCAACGACGATGGCTGGAAAGCTGGCGATCTCGTGATACAAAAGCAATTGGCAGCTACACTTTCTTTTATCCGTGATAGTGGAAAAGATGGTTTCTATAAAGGCATCGTGGCAGACCAAATAGCAAAGGAAATGCTACGGGGCGGCGGACTGATTTCAGAACAAGACCTGGAATCCTACGAAGCCAAATGGCGAACTCCGGTCACTGGATCTTACAAAGGCCACAAGGTTATCAGTATGTCTCCTCCATCCAGTGGAGGTGTGGCACTCATTCAAATGCTTCAGGGAGCTGAAATGCACAGTCTCGGCGATCATCCACACAATTCTATCCCCGCCGTGCATCTGATGGCAGAGATCGAAAGACTGGTGTTTGCAGACCGGGCCAGGCACCTGGGCGATCCTGACTTTGCAGATATACCGGTTGCAACTTTAATATCTACTGATTACAATACTATCCGCTTTTCAAACATTAACCCGTCGAAAGCAACTGCATCGCAAGAAGTGTTTGCAGGAGAAGTGGAACTTGTAGAATCTATGGAAACCACACATTATAGTATTGTGGATCCTTTTGGTAATGCTATCGCGATCACAACCACACTGAATGGCAACTATGGCTCCAAGGTTGTGGTGGAAGGGGCTGGCTTCTTCCTAAACAATGAAATGGATGACTTCAGTTCAAAACCCGGAGCTCCTGACATGTTTGGGTCGATCACAGGAAAGAACAATGCCATAGCGCCCCAAAAACGTATGGTAAGTTCCATGACCCCTACCATTGTGGAAAAAGACGGAGCATTGAAAATGGTGGTGGGAACCCCCGGTGGTCCAACAATTATCACCTCAGTTTTTCAGACCATTATCAATGTAATAGACCATGACATGAGTATGCAGGATGCCGTGACAGCCAAAAAAACCCATCACCAATGGCAGCCCGACAGGATCCTGGTAGAAGAAGGGGCTTTAACCACGAGCCAAATGGATGAACTCAAAGACATGGGACACAACATCGAGATGAGAGATAAAATCGGACGGACCGACTGTATCCTCGTCACAAATGATGGCCGGCTGGAAGGTGGTGCCGACTACACCAGAGGTGATGATTATGCCGAAGGGTTTTAATTAATCTTCAATCACCTCAAATTCTACTCTGCGGTTCAGTCTACGCGTCTCTTCATAAAGATTACTCGCAACCGGATCCTTACCTCCAAAACCCTTACTGTCAATCCTGTCTGCAGAGACGTTCTTGTCAACAAGATAATCCGCAACCGCCCTGGCTCGCTCCTCTGACAATTGAAGGTTCAATGCGGCATCCCCCCTGTTGTCCGTATGTCCTTTCAACAGGATCTTGACATTTGGATTCTCTTCCAGCATCTCCACAATCAGGTCCAACTCTTTCTCGGAACCCTCGACAAAATTGGCTGTACCGCGATAAAACAATACATTCTTTAGCACTACCGTGTTGCCGGTCTGTAGAGGCTCAAGGGCCACGGAAATGACGGTGTCTCCCTGCGGATGATAAAACGATGGTTCCACCACAAAAAAATCTTTGAGATAACCCTGAGATCTAAATTCCAACCTATATGGTGACCTCTCTTCCGATTCCAGTAAAAACAATGAATCTTCCTTCACATAATTCAGCGTATCTCCATCTTCATTGATCAGGCTGATACTGGCACCAATATGATCTCCTGTCTTGGCATTGATAACTCTGAAATTGATACCAGGTACTGGTTTCTTTTCCACAACCATTTCAATGATCGTATCTTCTACTACCTCTTCGATATCTTCGGTAATTCTGATCCGTTTGATATCTCCATACCCATCACTGTTTTGAGTAGAAATAAAATAGGCATAATCCTGGCCTGCGCGAAATGCAAATGATGTCTCCGCACCGGGTGTATTGATTTCCTGTAGGTTGACAGGTGCTGACCAGTTTCTCCAGGTATCATCCAGACGTGTAGTCACGTACAGATCAAAGCTTCCCTTTCCATCTCTCCCATTCGTGGCAAAGAACAGGGTTTTGTTGTCACCTGCCAGAAAAGGCGTGATCTCCTGAAAGGCCGTATTGATAGTATATCCAAGATTTCGGGGTCGGGACCATGACCCATCAGCTTGAAGCATGCACACATACAGGTCATCTACACCATAGCCAATATTTGTTTCAATACTTACCAACAGATATTTTCCATCCTGACTGATACTACCGGTTTGTATTGGGGAGTAATTTCTAAATGCTGAGATATTCAGTTTTTGTGTATGCTCAAAAGATGAATTAGCCGCCCAGATTTCACCGATATAAATGCCCTTTTCAAATCTGACCCTGTTATACAGAAAATATTGGCCGCTTGATGTAAAACCAATTGGTGAGGTGAAATGCTCGTCATTGATAGACTGAATATTCTCAGGCCTTGACCAAATTTCATCTTCAAAAACGCTCATCCAGATATCTCCCTCATCCTTGATTCCTCCTTTATTATTTCTATGGTTTTCCCTGGAAAAAAATAAAGTACTTCCGTCTTTCGAGATGCTTAAATATTGCTCTGACACCTGTGAATTGATGGAATCAATAGGCTCCGGAGAACCATAAAAAGTGATCTGCCCTACTGTATTATATCCTGAAATTATGGCTAATACCAGGAACCAACTTCGATAGCTCATATTAAATAATTAATATTTTTTATTATTTTATTTCTATTTAAATTTTATTTTTTCACTTAAATAACATATTATTGCATCTATCCAAGATACCCGATACCTACTTGTAAAGAAATACACAGGTGATGAATAATGTAAGCAACCTCGGTCTATTTAACCGGGGTTCTTTGTTTACTGACCCACCCATTTTCTTCGACATAAAACCTCCAGGGGAGTAAGGCGTCCTCTTCAGCATAATCAACACCAATTCTTGTATCAACTGCAATCTTAGGGCTTTTTTCCTTTATATGTGTTGCAATAAATATCTTATCTCCTGACAGGTCAGTGCCGTTCAGACCTGTATTAATGCCCAGTGCTTTTGAAAGCTTTCCGGGTCCGTTAGACACTTTAGTTCGGACACCTCCATATCTTTCTACCATCCTATCTATTCCAAATATGGGTTCAACGGCCCTAACCAGGACAGCATCTGCAAGCCCAGATCGGTTCGTTACGATATTGAACAAATGATGTATACCATAGCACAGATAGACATACGCGATACCACCATTCTGATACATGACTTCCGTTCGGTTTGTCCTTTTTTTATAAGCGTGCGAAGCCTTATCCGTTCTCCCATTATAGGCCTCGGTTTCAACAATCTTTCCACCTGTCAGGATACCGTCAATGCTGGTAAATAGGTATTTACCTAAAAGTTCCCGGGCAATTTTTACCACATCTTCTCTTTCATAGAAAGACTTTGGTATTTTTACATAATCAGATGTATTCATTAAACAATATAAAAACTATGAAATCATTATCGCTCTTAGCAATCGCGCTGCTTTTTACTTTCAGCTCGTTTGGTCAGGATAAACCTCAACCAAGTCCTTCTTCAAAGCTAGTTCAGACAGTAGGACTTACTCAAGTAACGGTAGAATATTCAAGACCTGGCGTGAAAGATAGAACCATATTTGGAGATCTCCTGGAATATGGAAAAGTATGGAGAACAGGCGCCAATGCTGCCACAAAATTTACTTTTGATAAACCGGTAAAAATTGGAGGAAAGAGCCTTGATGCTGGTTCTTATACCATTTTGACAGTGCCTGGTGAAAAAGAATGGAAGGTAAGCTTCTATAAGTATGACAAACCAGGATGGAACACCTATACTGATTTGGATCCTGTGGTTTCTACTACCGTTACACCTACAAAGCTATCTGTACCCGTAGAAACATTTATTATTGACATCAACAATCTAAGAGATACTTCTGCTACCATTGATCTGGTATGGCAAAACACCAAAGTATCTGTTCCTTTTTCTGTTGGAACAAAATAATTTTTAGCATAGAAGGAAGTGCCTGATCAGGCACTTCTCTCTATTTTGATTTTGGCATCAAAGTCTGGATAATTAAAGAGATCACGATGGTGGCAGTGAACCCGATCACATTATACCAGAGATACCCCAGGCTGAAATAGCCGGCCATGATCATAAAATGCACTGCAAACACGACGCATTGAGCAATCAACGCTGCATAAAAGACTGCATTCCCTTTCACGTATTTAATAAGGAAGGCAATGATGAAAATTCCCAGGATCGTCCCATAAAAAATGGAGCCAACGATATTGATGGCTTCAATGAGGTTTTCAGTGTTGGTTGCCATAATAGCAAATGATAGCGCAACACCACCCCAGAAAAGCGTAAGTACCCTTGACATAAACAAATACTGCCTGTCTGTCGCATCTTTTTTCACCAGCCTACGATAGATGTCAATCGCAGAGGTTGATGCAAGGGCATTCAGCTCCGAAGAGGTGGATGACATGGCAGCAGATAAGATCACGGCTATCAGCAACCCAATCAGTCCATTGGGAAGGTAATTCATCACAAAAGTTAGAAAGACGTAATCCGAATCTTTCGTTTCAGTTTCCGGGCTTACCTCATTAATCAGGTTCTTTACCTTATTTCGAACCTCAATGGATTTCAAATCCACCGATTTAAAGTCATCCAATAGGGTTGCCCGCTCACTGCTACCATTTTCCGCAGCAGAGATCTCCAGTGCTATTTCCTTCCGCTGATTGACAAGCTCCTCATATTCTGATTCATATACCAAGAGCTGTTCCTTAGCGGGAGATTGTCTGAGCATCTCCATCGACACTTCCTTAAAATGTACCGGTGGCTGATAGAAGACATAAAAGATATAAACCAATACACCGGTAAACAGTATGAAGAACTGCATGGGGACCTTAAATATCGCATTGAACATCAGGCCCATTCTACTTGCCGTGATGTTTTTGCCCGCCAGATAACGTTGAACCTGTGACTGATCCGTACCAAAATATGACAGTGCTAAGAATAAGCCCCCTGCCAAACCTGACCAGAGTGTATACCTTTTTTCAAAGTTCAAATCCAGATCAATTGCATTGAGTTTACCCAATGAGGAAGCCAAATCCATGGCATCACCAAGCGGCACATGTTGAGTGATGTAGTTTATCGCTATAAAAAATGCAGCAAACATGCCCACCATGATGATGGCCATCTGGTATTTCTGTGTGGTACTTACTGCGGTTGTGCCCCCGGTTACCGTATAAATGATCACCGAAATCCCGGTAATCAGAATAGTCGCATTGAGATTCCAGCCAAGGATTGATGACAAAATGATGGCCGGAGCATAGATTGTAATCCCTGCTGCCAGACCACGTTGAACCAGAAAGAGGAATGCTCCGAGCATTCTGGTTTTGATATCGAAACGGGATTCCAGGTATTCATAAGCCGTATACACTTTGAGCTTGTAATAAATGGGTATGAAAACCGCTGAAACAATGATCATAGCGAATGGCAAGCCGAAGTAGTTTTGCACAAAGCTAAGGCCGCTTTCATAGGCCTGTCCGGGGGTGCTTATGAAGGTAATCGCACTGGCCTGCGTAGCCATTACAGAAAGCCCTATGGTGCCCCATCTCATGGATTTGTCTCCCAGAAGAAAGCTTTGAATACTGTGTTGTTTTTTGATCTGCCAGACTCCTACAAGGACAATCAAAACCAATGTTGCCCCAAGGACAATAAAATCGAGGTAATTCATCTGCTACTAGAAAAAAAGAGTTGGAGAAGGATAATTATCACAACGATGTTGACTACTACAATCCAATAAATGGATCGCCACCTGCTAAAGTATGGTGGTGTTGCATCCTGGGTTTCTTCTTTTTGGTTTTGCTCCATTATTGTTCTTTTGTTTCTCCTATTGAAATCAGATTGGCAAAAAGGCGGTATGCTCCGGGAACTCCAGCCGGTAGTTCTCTGAAGAATGAAAGGCCAGTGTAGACATAATACCCTGATCCGTACTTTCCTACCAGCAGGCTGCCATCCAATGCGGTCTCTCCCGGATCATTCATACTCAGGACAGGCTGTAACTCGCTCCCCCATGAACCCGGGAAATACAAACCTCTTTCCTGAACCCACCCCTCAAAATCCAAGTTGGTAATTTTATTCGGAGCGTTGAGCACGGGGTTTTTACGATCAAGAAATCTCACCTCAGACTCTTCCACCGTCACGCGATTGCGAGAGAGTTTGAGCTCATAAGGTGCTATATCTTGTGTCACGAGCCTCTGACTTGTATTGTACTGTACGATCAGGGTTCCTCCTTCTTTCACATATTCAAATAATTCAGTGTTTTTCACAGATAACCAATCCAATGTATTGAAAGCCCTCACACCCAGGATGACGGCATCATACTGAGTGAGGTTAGCTTTACTGATTTCATTTTCATCTAGCAGGTCAACCTGATAACCTATTTGCTCCAGGCTTTGTGGAATCAGATCTCCGGCTCCCATGATGTAACCTACTTTATTTTTACTCACCTTTAAATCTATCCGTGAGGCCTTTATAGTCGTTTTTGGAAATAATAGTTGAGGCGGGATGTGATCATAGGTGATCCTTTTAATACCTCTATTATATAAGGTAGCCTCTACTTCTGCCAATACCCTGACATCAAACTGTCCCTGGACCTTTGAAGGGGTCACATTGAATGTGAACTGTTTTTCTTCGCCTTTGGTCATCAAGTTGAATGGGTAGCTTTCCGGAGTACTCTTCCAGCCCTTAGGCAAATCGAGATAAATCTTCCCATTGACATGGTTGCTTCCGGCAAGCACATTGACCTGGACCGTTTTTGCGGTATTGTCCCCAAAAATAACTACTTCCTGCCCCGCAGAGACCATCACAGGTGGTGTAATGTGGATCGGCTTGTATATCTCACCTGCTACAGGATCGGTGGCATTGAATAATACGGGAACCTCATAATCGATAAACTGGTCATCTATCTTCAATGTTACCCTGGCCAATATTGCGGGTTTATTTTCAGGTTTACCAATCAAACCCGGATTGTCCACTGTGAACATCCCATCTGTTCCATCTTCCAGGAGCCAGTAAGGTTGTGAAATAAGAAAGTCCTGAGGGATGGTCAGGCTAAAATCCATTTGATTTGATTGATTCTCGCTTAGCTTAAGATTGAACAGAAAGGTTTCGCCACCCAAATTGAAATCGATGGATGACAAAGAAATCTTCACCGGGCTTCTATTTATCAGTTCGCCATCTACGGAAATGGAATCCCCGGGGGCAAATGTCTCATGACCGGTAGTCAGTTGAATATAAGTACCTGTCACCGCCCTGATCAATTCATCTATTTCTTCTAGTTTAACCTCTTTCCAGTATTGGTCAGGCAAATTGATCAATGCTTTTCTTGCCGAGATCAGTTCTTCCAAAATATAATGTGGGTGGGCCGGATCAAAGTTTTCTTTTGCCTCCTGTATAAAGTAAGCCACTTCTTTACCTCCCTCTACTCTACCCCAACTCACATCAATTCCTTCAAATACATTATTTGATATGGCTGATTTATCGTGGTTGACAAAATATTCAAACTCATCACCCCGTGAGGCCGAAACACCAAAGCCCTGGCTTTTATGCATGCTCCTGCTTTGAGCGGAAATCTCCGTAAATGACTTACCCAAAATAGGGGAAAACGCTCCAACGTTGACCTTGTTCAAACCTGTGGTATCAAACTCCTGTCCTGTCCGCTGGTAAAACCACCAGCTGGTGTTCCAAAAAATTCTTTTAGGCTGCCAGGGAGTTAGCTCTTTCAACTGCTCAGGAAATGCTGAGGGATCCCCACTTAGTCTAAATGCTTCCTTGGCCAGAATTGCAGATGCCGTATGATGGCCGTGTGTTACACCCGGCTGTGTATTGAATCTTGTGATAACAACATCGGGTTTGAATTCACGAAATACCCGCACAAAATCACTAAGGACTTTTTCTTTGTCCCACTTGGCAAAGGTTTCATCCGGGTGTTTGGAGTATCCAAAATCTACTGCTCTGCTAAAAAATTGCTCACCATGATCGACCCTCCTGGCAGCAAGTAACTCCTGGGTTCGGATGATCCCAAGTGATTCTCTGATCTCGGGACCTATGAGATTTTGCCCCCCGTCTCCCCTGGTAGCGGATAAGTAACCAGTCCGCATAAGTCTGCCATTGGCAAAATATGATATCACACTGGTGTTCTCATCATCAGGATGTGCGGCCACATATAAAACACTTCCCAACACATTTAGCTTCTCTAATCGTAACAGTATGTCGGATGTATTGTAATATTGTGGTAATTGTGAATAAAGATTGGTGTAGAGTAAAGAAACTATAGTATAAAACAGCAGTCTTATATACTTAGTGGGTAAAGGTGGGGTCATGAATTTCTGAACGGAGATGTACAATAAAGGTTATTTTTACAATGTTACTCAATAGCAACTATATCCGTGAAAACTAAATAAAATATTAAAGATTTGGCTATTTCATCGAAAAATTTCATTTTGTATTCGTTAAAAAGAGAATCTTTAGGTCACAATAAGCTCCATTAGAAAAAACATTTAACCATAACACTTATATAAATGGCCGATCCAAAAAAAATAATCCTGGTAGATGATCACAAGATCATTAGAGACGGTCTCAAGATGTACTTTGATGGCAATGAAGACTATATTGTAGAAGCCGAGGCTGAAAATGGTATTCAAGCTCTCGAAATCTTGAGTAAGCAGTCCTTTGACCTTGTGATTACTGATATTAGTATGCCGGAAATGGATGGGATCACCCTTGCACAGGAGATTAAAGAAAAGTATCCTGATCAAAAAGTGATGGCACTTACCATGATGGGTGAAAACCAGCATATCAAACACATGCTAGCTGCTGGCGTAAATGGATACATTCTTAAAAACTCTGATAAGAGTGAGATCATGAATGCCATAAAGACCATTCTGAATGGAGAGAACTATTACTCTGGCTCCGTAACCAAAATCATCATTGATGGAATTGCCGGTAAGAAAAAGCCTACCCAGCGATTAACACTGGAAACTCCCTTGACCACACGGGAAAAAGAAGTTCTCAAGTTGATTGTGAAGGAATACAGTAACAAGGAAATTGCCGATCAGTTATTTATAAGTGTAAGAACAGTAGATGCGCATAAGCGGAATTTATTGGAAAAAACAGGCTGTAAAAACATCGCTGGATTGGTTGTATACGCCCTGGAGCACAACATAGAGTAAACACACTAAGTATTTTACCTAAAATTTTTTCAAGGCTTAGAATGCTTTTCACCTAAATTTCATAATAGGTTTATCACGCTTACACAGCGTGGCCCTTTGGTCCAAATTTGTAAAAGAATTTAAACAAGGGCACAATGAAACAAGCATTTACCATCATCACAATTATTTTTCTGGCTTACCAGGCTTCATCACAAAGCTTTATCGCTGAATCTTATCTGGAACACACACGCGTAAACCCGAAATTGGGTACATCAATCGGTTTTAATTTCAAAAACAAAATACAGGTTGGTGGTTTTATACAACGATCTGCTTCAACAGTAGAGCTTGGAGAAAGAACCACTCACAACTTAGAAAGCAGGCTTTATGGCGCATTCTTCTCTTATCCTTTAGTATTGAACAGTGAGAAGTTTGAACTACAATTCAAAACCAGAGCAGGATTAGCTAACGACGAGAACTTTGTAATTACTCCAAGTATTCAAGGTGGCTATACACCTTTTAAAATGGTTTCAATAGGAGCTGGGATAGGCGTAAGATCTTTTCGACCAACTTACATGCTAACCTTAAGAATTAATCTCTTAGGAAAGAAAACCGGAGGAGTATTTGCCTCTGCAGACAGAGACAACAGCCGAAACAATTAAAATATTTCACTCCACTCAATATTCTGATCATAGTATATGGAGCCGTTAATAATATTCAGTGGAGAAGCAATATTATTCTTATACAGGGTTCCTGTGCCCAGACCCTGATGCCCCGAAGCATTAACATAATCAGCAAATTGAGCAATGGCGTTGAGACCGACATTGCTCTCTAATGCTGAAGTAATCCAATAACCGATTTCCATCTGATTTGCTATGGAAATCCACTCCATACACGAAGCGATACCCCCGTGCAGTGTAGGTTTTAGAATAATAAACGCAGGTCTCACAAACCTCAGAAGCTCCATCCTGTGAGACTTATCTGCAATCCCTACCAGCTCCTCATCAAGTGCAATAGGAATCCTAGATTTCCTGCAAATCAGTTGCAACGCCTCTAATTGTCGGGGAATGATCGGTTGCTCAATAGAATGAATGTCAAAGGTCTCCAGGGCGCTTAGCTTTTTTAATGCCTCATTGTTTTTAAATGCTCCATTGGCATCTAACCTCAAGATCCCCTCAAACGAACTCCTTATATACTTAATTACCTCCAGCTCGTCCTCAAAATTCAGGGCGCCCACTTTCATCTTGATACAGTCAAAGCCCTGTTCAATTTTTTGATCGGCCTGGGCCTTCATTTCATCTTTGTTAGACATCCAGATAAGACCATTGATGGGGATACCTTTTTTTCCTTCTGCAAATGGCACCTGGAATATTAGCTTTCGCCCGCCATTCCACAAATCAAGCAACGCTGTCTCAAGTCCAAAAATGACGCTTGAAAACCCTTGTGGACATAACTTAAATGCCAGATCCAGACACTCTCCCATGTTCTGCGGAATAGCAAGTGCCCCTACCTGATTTTGAATACGCTGCACCTGTTCTACAACATCCTCATACTTCTCTTCACTCAACCCGGGTAAAGGTGCTATTTCGCCATACCCTACCTTGAGTGGGTCATCAGTATCAAAGATTTTAATATATAAAACCTGATGCTTTGTCATCACTCCACGCGAAGTTCCCGCGTCAAATTTAAAATCCAGGGTATAGGGTTTATATTCGAGTTTCAACATGCATTTATGAATTGGAAAGACATCAATTTAAAGGATTACCAATATAACCTACCTCAGGACAAAGTTGCAAAGTATCCGTTAAAGGAAAGGTCAGCTTCTAAGTTACTCCTTTATCAATCAGGTGAAATTACTCATCATACTTTTAAAGATATTGTTGAACTGATCCCCTCCGACACCTTGCTCGTATCCAATGACACACGGGTGATCCCGGCAAGGTTGGTTTTTCAAAAGTCGACAGGTGCCCACATTGAAATCTTCCTGCTTGATCCTGTAGAACCATCACCACTGCACGAAGAGACACTCAATTCCAGGGGTATATGCACCTGGAAATGTATGATTGGCAATTCGAAACGTTGGAAAAGTGATACTTCCCTCACCTATTTTATCAAAGAAGGTTTGATCCTGGAAGCCATCAGAAAGGATGAATCTCAGGTAACCTTCCGCTGGCCGCCCCATTACACTTTTTCCGAAGTTCTTCAGCAGGTAGGGAAAGTCCCGTTGCCTCCTTATCTGAAGCGGGAAATGAATGAAGAAGACAAACCGAGATATCAGACCGTCTACTCAAAACATGAGGGGGCTGTAGCTGCTCCTACGGCCGGCCTGCACTTTTCCGATGAGGTGCTGACAAGGCTCAAGGCTAAGGGAGTGTCACAGGAACACCTTACGCTGCATGTAAGCTCAGGTACGTTTATGCCCATGAAATCCAGCATAGAAGAACATCCGATGCACAATGAGCAGGTAGTCATAACCGACTCATTGATCAAGAAACTGCTTGAAAACGATAAGGTATTGCCAGTGGGCACTACCAGCATGCGGACACTGGAAAGTATCTATTGGTATGGGGTGAAAATAGCTAACGGAGATCCAACATTCCACATCACCAAGATGATGCCTTACTATGCCGGTAAAAAGGAAATCACCAGGGAAGAAAGCTTGCGAAATGTACTGTCAATAATGGAAGAAAATGGTGTATCAAAGCTATTAGGTGAAACAGAGATCTTTATCTTTCCCGGGTATGATTTTAAAATTTGCCGGGGCCTAATCACAAATTTTCATCTACCCTCCTCTACCCTAATCCTGCTGGTAGCAGCCTTTGTAGGAAATGACTGGAAACGCATTTATGATGAAGCGCTATCAAATGACTATCGTTTTTTGAGCTACGGTGACTCTTCCCTGCTATTTCCTAAAAACAATTCATTAATTTGAATTATATTGTTTAGTGATGGAGAAAGCATACGAATCGTTTTATGAGAGACTGCTAGATGCATTTAACGCTTTCAAAGAATTCCTGGGTACACCGCTCTTTGAGTTAGGAGGAAATCATATCACCCTGGGAACAATCTTCTATTTCTTCATAGCTTTTATAATGCTGGGATACTTTTCCAAGCTCATCCGCCAGCTTTTAGTCAGGACTATCCTACCAAAAGCCAATCTGGAAAAAGGAGTTATTGCATCCATAGCATCCATTACCAGGATCATCATCATTTTCGTTGGAAGTGTCGTGATTATTCAGACGGCAGGAATAGATCTGAGTGCATTGACGTTGCTGGCTGGAGCACTTGGGGTTGGTATCGGTTTCGGTCTCCAAAATATCACAGACAACTTCATTTCCGGGATCATCATCTTATTTGAAAAGCCAATTAAAGTAGGTGACCGTATTGAAGTGGGAGATGTACAGGGAGATGTGATCAATATCTCCTTCAGAGCTACCATGATTCTGACCAATGACAACATCTCCATCATTGTACCTAATTCCGAATTTATCTCCAGCAGGGTAATCAACTGGAGTCACAACGACCGAAACATCCGCTTTAGAATACCCGTGGGTGTCAGCTATAAGGAAGATCCCGAGAAAGTGAAGAGAATCCTACTGGAGGTTGCAGGAAAGAATCCGCATATCAATAATAACCCTCCTCCTACGGTGTTATTCAGTGAGTTTGGTGATAGCTCGCTCAATTTCCACCTCGCAGTGTGGACTACGACACATACGGACAAGCCCAATATGCTGAAGTCAGAACTATACTTTGAAATATTCAAGAGATTTAGAGAAGAAGGTATCGAGATACCATTCCCTCAACGAGACCTTCACATCAAACCACCACTCCCTGCTTTTGAAACCAGGTAGTTAACCTGGTTATTCTTTCTTCTTTCGATCATCTCCAAAAGTAAAGGTGGCTCCCGCTCCGAGTACGCTCTTGAACTGTACCCTGGGACCTATCTCATCAATGGTCCCATCGCCGTTATTATCCACTTCTATATCAATGTCATCATCATAGATCAATTGGGTGAAGAAATTGGTTGTTAACCAACCATTCACTTTAAAGACAAATCCATTTTGCCAGTTCACATCTATGTTTCCAAAATTCTCTACATAATTGGTGAAGAGCTCCAGACGTGAATCGAGCTTTACATTTTTTATGATTTCATCCTTGAACTTTACCCGCAAAAAAGAACCGAGCTCAGCCCTGGATCTGGAACCAGGATCCACCCCATATGCCCCCAATTCAGACAACCTGTCATCCATCACAAAAGTGAACTTACCTGTAACAGGGATGTAGTTTATAGACAATACCTTACTTGGTTTGTAGTCAATACCCAATCCGAGAACCAGGTATCCCGGAGCCATGAATCTGGATATCACACTGTCCCGCTCCTGGCCGGCAAAACCATTGGTAAACTGCGTTTTGAAATCCAATAATCCACTAAAAAACCACTTTTGATTATTGTTGTTGATTTGATATCCGTACTTTGTAACAAAGTTTAGCTTATCATCAGACTTGGTAAAGTGAACATCTCCCTGCTTGATCAATCCATAGGCAAGATCCACTGAATTCTCCCAGGTCTGTCTTTCTTTCCGCAAATCTGCAAAAAGCCCTAAGTACCCATTGATAGAGACCGAATTTTGTCCCCCTGCAGACCAGTTTTTCAAAGAAACCTGCGAGAAAGTGAGAGAGTTAATTCCTCCGGCAGACCAATAGGAGGTATCCTTCTTTACAGCAGCAGAATCAGTCTGGGCATAGAGGCCAAAGGCTGTAAAAAACAATATATAGATTAATAAGAAGCTTTTGAATTTCTTCATTTTTATTAAGTATGTAAATAATTATTAGTCAAATTCGCAGAGAACTAACGCGACATTAAATGCTCCTGAGACCTATTTTAACTACTGTTATTCTCTGCTATTGTTTGTACGGCTGTGATACTTCCGCAAAAAAAGAGGAAAATATTGATCACCAGGGTATTTATAACGAAAATCTTCACCAAAATCACAAACGCCCTGAGGCAAACCATTATTATTTTGAATACAGAACTTTTAGTGAAAAAGAAGACCCATGTTCAGACAATTGTGCTGAGGTTTTGATTCGATATCCTGTATTTGATGATTCCAAAAACAATGGTTTCAACCAGGTGGTGTCTAATCAAATCAATCAGGACCTTGCAGATTTTACCTTATCCAAAGAACCATCTGCCGGAACAGATGAGTTGGCCAGGGCATTTATAGTCAGCTATCAGGATTTTAAAGCAGAGTTTCCGGAGGTGCAAACACCATGGACCATTGAAATTTCCATTGAGGTGACTTTTAAGCATGCCACCTTTCTATCAGCATCTCATACAACAACTGCTTATACGGGTGGGGCTCATCCATTAAATACCAGAAAATACATCAACATCACCAAGGATGGTAAGGGTATAACTACACTTGATTTTTTCGTGACGGATAAAGCAAAGCTGACCGAATTGGCTGAAAAACAATTCAGAGCTCAGCAAAACATACCTCCGAAACAAAATTTATCCGATGCAGGGTATTCTTTTGATAATGACCGGTTCTCTCTCCCTGAACATTATGGGTTTAACGAGAATGGGATAGTATTTTACTACAATAGCTATGAAATAGCATCCTATGCTCAGGGTCCTACAGAACTTGTCATTCCATATTCCGCACTCGAGGGTATTTTCAAATTCCTTCCTCAGTCATAGGAATTCACTTTAGCATCTTCTTCCTTGAGTACCCTTCTCAATATCTTACCGATATTGGATTTTGGTAGTTCATCAACAAACTCAATGTATTTAGGTTGCTTATAGCCAGTAAGACACTCATCACAATGTTTATTGAGTTCTTCGATGGTCAGTGACTTATCTTTTTTAACGACAAATACCTTGACAGCTTCCGTCTGACTTTTATCCGGGACACCAATAGCCCCTACTTCTAATACTTTAGGATGCATTGCGATGGCATCCTCCACCTCATTGGGGTACACATTGAAACCGGATACCAGGATCATTTCTTTCTTGCGATCCACGATCTTAAAAAATCCTCCATCCAACATCACTGCTATATCACCCGACTTAAAAAAATCATCATCTGTCATTACCAGCTTGGTCTCATCCGGCTTTTTCCAGTATCCGGCCATCACCTGCGGCCCTTTGATGCACAACTCTCCTTTCTCGCCTTTCTTTACCTCCTTGCCATCTTCATCAATCAGTTTGATGTCTGTACTTGGAATAGGTAACCCAATGGAGCCGATTTGAATGTTCCCATCCAAAGGGTTGATACATACTCCCGGAGAAGTTTCAGTCAGGCCATAGGCTTCAGCAATTCTAAAACCGGTGAGTTTTTCCCACTCTTCCAACACATACCGCTGAAGTGCCATACCCCCCGCAAGCACCACCTTACAGTTTGAATGGTCGATTTCTTTGAACTTTGGATGATTGAGCATCTTAATAAACAGGGTATTCACACCTGTAATCAAGGAATACTTGTGCTTTTTCATCTCACCAAGGAATGCGGCCATATCTCTTGGGTTGGTGATCAATACATTCTTTGCGCCAAGCTTTATCGCCAAACAAAGGTTGTCCGTGAGTGCGAAAATATGATACAATGGCAGAGCCGTGATAAATATCTCAGTCTGTGGCTTCAAATCACCAGGCACCACCCATGCATTGGCTTGCTCCAGATTGGCCACCATGTTTCGATGCGTAAGCATGGCTCCTTTGGACACTCCGGTGGTACCTCCTGTATATTGTAGAAAAGCAATGTCCTTCGGCTTGATCTTTGGTCGCTCCAGGGTTTTACCTTTTCCTTTATTCAACGCCTCCTGGAATCTCACCGCACCAGGAAGTGAATAAGCAGGCACCATCTTTTTGACTTTGCGAACGACAAAATTGACGATTGCACCTTTCAGCCCGCCAATCATCCCACCAATACTGGCAATGACTACATGTTTGATGGAAGTTTGATCAACGATCTTTTGTAGGTTGGAAGCAAAATTTTCCAGGATCACAATGGCTTTTGATTCCGAATCCGTAAACTGGTGTAGCATCTCACCCGGAGTATAAAGTGGGTTGGTATTTACCACTACCAGACCAGCCCTCAATGCACCCAGCAGCGCAATGGGGTATTGCAACACATTGGGCATCATAATGGCTATTTTATCATCTTTTTTCAGTCCACAATCATGTTGTAGGTAAGCAGCAAATGACGCTGACAGATTATCTACATCTTTATAGGTAAGGACCTTACCCATGTTTTCAAATGCGGGCTGATCAGGGTATTCTCTGAATGTAACTTCAAAAAGATCTACCAGCGACTCATATTGTTCCGGATTAATTTCATGAGGTACTCCTTTAGGATAACTTTTAAACCAGGGTTTGTCCATTGCGATTGTTGTTTATTTTTTAATAAAGATAGCTTTAATCAGTCAAAAATGATGGATTGGTATATTAAGGATCTTAGCATTAATTGATCACTTACCACAGAGCCCGGTCTAAGCTGGGTAAAATACACCACCACCAGTTCCTCTTCGGGATCTACCCAATATTTCGATCCATAGGCTCCACCCCATCCGAAAGTGCCCACAGACCCATATGTACCGTAAGCCCCGGTATCTTTTACCACATCAAAACCAAGCCCGAAGCCTAAACCAGGCCGGAAGTCCATACCATCCAGGTGATCGGTAACCATTAATTGAACTGTACCGGGTGCCAGGATCCTTGTGCCATTAAGTTCACCACCATTGGCCAGCATCTGAAGGAACAGGTAGTAGTCTTTAGCAGTAGAAAGTAAACCAGCTCCTCCTGAGAAGCATTTTCTTGGACCATTGATATAGGCGCCCTGCGCATTCATCGTTCCTTTTTCCGGTGCCGGCTTCAATACTCCATCCCGGGGATTATATACTGTGGCCAGCCGATCTTTTTTATCTTTTGGCAGGAAAAAGTGAGTGTCATTCATGCCCAGAGGATCGAGTATTTCCTGCTGTAGAAATTGATCCAAAGGTTTTCCTGATGCCTTTTCAATTACCAGCCCCAATATATCGGTATTGTATCCATACACCCATTTGGTACCAGGATGACTCACATTAGGTAGCCCGGCCATTCGTGGAATTACCTCTCCGATAGTTTCATTGCGATCCGCGAAATACCACCCCTGGATACCCGCTTCACTCCAGGCATCTGATACATGTCCTCCCCCATAGTTGATACCGGCTGTATGCGTGAGCAAATCTCTTATTGTAATTGGTCGGTTTGCTTTTACAATTTCATGGCTGCCATCTTCTTTCAATTCGGCTACAGTGGTTTCTGAAAACTCCGGAATGTAGTCGCCCACTTTGTCACTAATAAGCAGTTTTCCCTGCTCTTGCAAAATCATTACGCCAACACTGACAATCGCCTTAGTTTGTGAGGCAATCCGGAAAATGGCGTCTTCTTTCATCACTTTCTTTGATTCGATATCAGACATACCAATGGCCTTGTAATAGGCCACCTTTCCCTTTCTGGCCACCAGGATTACACTACCTGCCATGTGTTTGTCTGATACGTATTGTTCAAATCTATCAGTAAGTCTTTCCAGCCTGTCTGATGAAATACCTACCGTTTCGGGCGTTACAACCTGAAGTGGTTGGGAGAATAGTGTGAAAAAGATCAGGTTAAACAGTAGAAACAGAGATGTGTACTTAGACTTCATTATTGAGTAAATAAGGTTAGAATGAGACTTTTCGGCTGAAGATAAAATAAATTACCTCAATTATTCAATAGAAACTTTCATATTCTTCCCGGTATTGCCTGGGTGTGCGACCATTAATCTCTTTAAACTGCCTGTTGAAATTAGAAAGGGTATTAAAACCCGACTGATAACACACCTCAACGACAGACGCATTGGTTTCTCTCAGCAGCTTACACGAATAGCTGATTCTGATCTCACCCAGAAAGTCTGAAAAGGTCTTATTTGCCCTGCTTTTAAAGTAACGACTAAATGAACTTGGTTTCATGTTGGCAATAGCCGCTACATTGTCAAGGGATATTTTCTCCCTGAAGTGCTCCATCACATAGTTCTGCACAAGATTCATCCGCTCCGTATCCGATGTTGAGTATCTATTGCGATACCACAAACTCCCAATGGGTTGGATCTCCTGAGAGCTGGATATCAAATGGAGGATGTTGAGTAGGATTATTATTCCCCCAAAGCCATCGGTTTCATGGAGCTGCTTCATCAGCCGTGTAACCTCAGCATTTGTGTGCCCTTTGATTTCAATACCTCTCGATGCTTCATGAAAAAGATGCCTCAGCTTGAGCGCTTCATCTTTTGCCAGCAGACTTTCTCCCAGCAGGTGCTCATGAAAGTAAATGACCATCCCCACGCTCCGGTCATTTGATCCATCCAAATAGCCGTCATCACTACGCCACATGTGAGGTACGTTTGGCCCGGTAAAAACCATGTCCCCTTCCTTGAAATGGGTAACACTATCTGCTACAAACCTTGTTCCATGCCCTTTAAGCACAACAAACAGCTGAAATTCGGGATGAGAATGAAAGTTAGGATCAAAATAAGGTGATTCCAGTAAATGAACAGCAAATACCTTATTTTCCTCTATGGGCTTCTTTCTAAGAACACGTTTAGGGTTGGCATGCACACTCATACTTTATTTTCACATAAATATTGAATTACCTCTCAATATAAGGCAAAAAACAGTCATTATATGGTGATAAAAGAGAAGCATTTGATAGAAATATCTCACACATTTGTTTTGGAATTAACTCATATAATGATATGTCATCCCCAAAAATCAAAGTAGCCATCATCGGATTAGGATTCGGTGCAGAATTTATACCCATCTACCAAAGGCATCCCAACGCAGAGATGTATGCCATCTGTCAGCGTACCAAAGCAAAGCTTGACGAGGTGGGTGATAATTTTGGGATTGAAAAGCGGTACCAGGATTATGATGAGTTGCTCAAGGATCCGGAGGTAGACGCTGTGCACATCAACACACCCATTCCCGACCACGCACAGCAAAGCATCAAAGCGCTAAGAGCTGGTAAACACGTGGCCTGCACGGTTCCAATGGCCACCACTGTGGAAGAATGCAAGGAAATCGTGGAGTTGGTGGCCAAAACCGGCCTGACGTATATGATGATGGAGACCGTGATCTACAGTCGTGAGTTTCTATTCGTGAAAGAGATGTATGAAAAAGGAGATCTCGGAAAAATTCAATTCCTCCGGGCCTCACATCAACAGGAAATGGCCGGATGGCCTGGATACTGGGAAGGCCTCCCTCCTATGTATTACGCCACACACTGCGTAGGACCGGTATTGGCACTACCAAAGGCTAAAGCCGAATATGTATCCTGCTTTGGGTCGGGAAGGATTGATGAAAACCTCATTGGCAAATACAATTCACCATTTGCCGTTGAAACCTGTCACATCAAATTGAAGGATTCTGATCTGTCTGCAGAGATCACCCGCTCACTATTCAATACTGCACGTCAATACCGGGAAAGCTTTGATGTGTACGGATCGAAAAAATCCTTTGAATGGACACTCATTGAACACGAAGACAGTGTGATCCACACCGGGGAGCAGCCAGAAAAGGTCAAAATACCTGATTATGCTCACCTGTTGCCGGATGAAATTGCGCCATTCACGACCGGAGGCGTTTATGATGCCGATGAACACCAACATTTGTCCTTTATTCAGGGTGCTGGTCACGGCGGATCCCATCCTCACCTTGTCCATGAGTTTGTCTCCGCACTCACTGAGAAGAGATCCCCTTATCCAAATGCTGTCGAATCAGCCAATATCACTTGTGTGGGCATCCTGGCGCATGATTCAGCCATAAACAATGGAGCCATCAGAAAACTTCCTGATTTTACCCAATAACCCCAATTGACATGTGGAGAATTAGTTGCGTTTTGCTCGTAGTCCTTACAATAGGATGTAGTCCATCTACTAAAAAAGCATCACAGGACAACCCGGACCTCCTTGTAAAAATGGATACTGACTCAACCCTTTCTGTATTTCAGGAAGGTGAGAAAAAACCCATCCTGGTTCAAAATGCAAAGCCCGACTTCAGACCATATATACACCCCATTGTAGCTCCGGATGGAAAAGGTGTGTTAACGGAATATAGTCCTTCACACCACAAGCACCAAACGGGTCTTTACTGGGGTTTTACCCGGGTAAATGACAGGGATTACTTCCACCACCCAGGGGATGATTACTGGAAAAAAGTGTCGGCCGACATCCTGGTAGCAAAGGGCAAGACCGTGAAATGGGAGACCGTCTATCACTTAATGGATTCCCTGGGTACACCCATATTGAAAGAGACGCAATTCTGGACCATGCAGGTGTCGGAAGGTGAGTACATCATGGACCTGGAATGGACAGGTGAAGCACTTGTAGATATCACCATTGGTAAATACGACTATGGTGGCCTGTTTCTTCGTATGCCCTGGGAAAAAGACATAAAAGGTGAAGTAGTCAACGCCGCCAGACAAAAAAACCAGGCTGCTGAGGGTCAGCGAGCCATGTGGGTAGATGTAGGCATGCAGGTAGACGGAAGGGATGACCTGGCGCATATTGCCATTTTTGACCACACCCAAAATAGTGGATATCCTCAACCCTGGCGTGTAGACAATCAACTGGGTGTGGGGCCTGTCCGTGCCCGACCTGGTGACTGGGAGATCAAAAAAGGTGAAAGCGAGATCACCAAACATCAGATCCGTGTATACACAGGTGAACTGGATAACGTAGCGCTTACAGAAAAGTGGACCGCTTATGTCGATGGTCATTTCTATTCCGTTGGCGCTTTGTGGAACATCGCACGACAGGAAGGCAGAGATGCTAAATTTCTCAACCCTGAGGAAGCGGTGGAAGCGATGACAATCAAAGAAGGTTACAACGTAAATGCCTGGGCTGGTGAACCTATGATCACGCAACCCATTGCTTTTTGCTGGGACCACAAAGGAAGGCTGTGGATAGCCGAAAACCGGGACTATGAAACCAGGCAAACCGGCTTTTCCAATTCCGGTGATAGTCGGATCCTCATATTAGAAGATACCAATGGCGATGGCAAAGCAGATAGCAGAAAGGTTTTCCTTGAGGGCATCCCCTTCCCTTCTGCTATTGCGGTGGGATTTGATGGGATTTTCCTTGCCGCACCTCCAAACCTTCTCTTCGTTCCTGATAAGGATAAGGATGACAAAGCTGATATGGAGGATATTGAAGTCCGTCTGACCGGGTGGGGCATCCGCGACAGACATGAAACCATCAACAGCTTGCATTGGGGTCCTGATGGCTGGCTTTATGGACTGGAAGGATTTGCAACGCCTTCAAAAATCAGAAAACCTGTTGGAGAGGGTCATATTTACAAGCACCGTGACGCCTTCCCTGCTGACCTGCTGGAGGCAGACGGAGTAGACATCAATGGAGGCGTCTGGAGGTACCATCCCATCAAAGACATTTTTGAGGTGGTGGCTCATGGCTTCAGTAATCCCTGGGGCATAGACTATGATGCCAAAGGACAACTGTTTATTTCTGCCTGTGTGATCCCCCACCTATGGCATGTGATCCCAGGCGGCATCTATCAACGACAGGGTGGATCGCATTTCAATCCTTATTTATATTCGGACATTCAAACCATCGCCGATCACAGACACAGGTCTGCACATGGTGGCGCCAGGGTTTATCTTTCTGATGCCTTCCCCGAAGATCAGCATGGCAGGATTTTCATGGCCAATATCCATGAACATGCTGTGTTGTCTGATGTACTTGAAAAGAAAGGCTCCGGGTTTTCAGCCTCTCATGGAGAGGATTTTATGTTGGCCAACAATGCACAATGGATCGGTTTCAGCATGGAACTTGGGCCCGACGGAAATTTATATGTCCTGGACTGGCACGATGCGGATATCTGCGGTATGGAGGTGCTTCACAAGGAAACGGGAAGGATATTCAGGATCTCACCGGAGGATTCACGGGCTAATAGCTGGGAAGGCAGATATGGAGACCTGACGAAATTGACAGACCTGGAACTGGCAAAGCTTCAGACCAACAAAAGCTCATGGCATGCCAGAAGAGCCAGAGTGATTCTTCAGGAACGAGCCGCTAAAACTTCAATATCACAGGATGCTGTTGGCGCATTGAACAATACACTCAAATCTGATAAAAATTCCGACTGGAGATTGAGGGCTCTTTGGGCCTTACATGTTTCCAAAGCGATCGATGCCAGGCAACTCAAGCAACTACTAAGCGATAAAGATGAGTATATCAGGGCCTGGAGTATCCAGTTACTTTGTGAAGACAAAAAGGTGAGTCAGGATGTTTTGACACAATTCCAATCGATGGCTAAGAATGATCCGTCTCCAGTTGTGCGATTGTACCTATCTGCTGCCTTGCAAAGGATCTCTCCTAATCAAAGGTGGGACCTGGCTCTGGCCCTATCCAAACGAAAAGAGGATGTGGGTGATCATAACATCCCTCACCTGCTATGGTTTGGTATTGAACCTCTGATCAAGGATGATCCAAACAAGTACTTGACCATAGCTACGGAAACCGAGATCCCCATGATCTCGCAGTATATGTCCAGGCGCATGGTAGATGCTGATAAAATGCCGGTCCTTGTAGCAGCATTGAGTAAGAAAGGCAAGAACCAGGTAAATCTTCTCAAAGGGTTCCGGGATGGACTGGAAAGTCGGCCAGGCACATCAGCTCCAGCAAACTGGGATCAGGCCTATGAGTCTATCAGTAAGCAAGGTGGGGAGGCTGCTCAGATAGCCCTCAACATCGCCCAGCAGCTTGGGGATTCTCGGGCAGCCATCCAGTATATGGCTACTTTGAAGGATAAAAATGCTCCCATCGCCAAACGGATCGAAGCATTGAACGGTTTGTCTGGGCAGCAATGGCCGGAGCTACCGGCTCTCCTACCCGATTTGTTGGAGGAAGAAGCTTTGCGGAATGCTGCCATTAAGAGCATTGCCAATTTCAACAGTAATAACCTGGGGCGGGTATTGCTTGAAAAATATCCGGAGTTCAATAAAACAGATCAGCTAGAAAGCATCCAAACACTATCGTCACGATCGGGCTACGGAAGGATGCTCACAAGTGCAATCAAAGACGGCACCATTCCAAAATCTGATATTCCTGCCTATGCTGCCCGACAATTGAGACGTGTGGTAGGAAATGGGTTTGTAGAAGTCTGGGGCCCCATCGATCAGCTTACCGGTAATCAAAAAGCGATGTATGAAAAATACCGCGACCTGCTCAGCACAGAGGCGCTGGCTAAGGCCAATGTAAAAAATGGTAAACAGGTATTTTTGCAAACCTGTGGACCTTGCCACAAGATGTATGGTGAAGGGGGAACATTGGGACCCGATATCACCGGCTCCAACAGACAAAACCTGGAATATCTGCTCAGCAATGTGCTGGATCCCAGTGGCGAGATCCAAGATGATTACCGAATGGTGGTAGTGACGACTCGCGACGGTCGTACCTTCAGCGGGAATGTGGCTATGGAAAATGACCGAACCATTGCGTTGAGCCTGGTAGGTCAAGACACAGTTAGCATTGCTAAATCAAATATCCAGTCGAAAGATGTGACCAATGTGTCTATGATGCCGGCCGGATTGTGGGAAACGCTGGAAGATCAACAAATCATTGATTTGGTAGGGTATTTACGGACATCCGGTCAGGTGGCGTTGAAGTAGTGGTTCTATTGATTTATGGCTATTTGATTTCAAAATAAATCAACTTGTCCGACTCCACGATTTGTGATGAATCTTTTTTCAAATCCCGGTCGAATGGCCGATTCAGGTTATTCGCGGCCAGGTCCTCTACCGATCTGTCAACCTGAATTGAATATTTACCTGCATGCCATGCTTGCTCAGGGATAAACTCAATGCCAGTTTCTCCCGGAAGAATATTGAACAAGCCATCAACCCGTTTCCCTCTACTATCCAGCACTTTGAATGATCCCATCAGGGATGTGTAGTCTAGCACTTCATTAAAATAAATCCTCAGGGGTCCCTGTGTAGTAGGTTTGGGCGTCAAAATTGCCCATTGATCTACCGTAGGCATCCTTTCATCTCTTGATGATACGTAAATATGCTTGTGAACAGCTTTTTGCAAAGGAATGCCCTCAGCTGATTTCCATTTTTCTGAAATCACTATCGTGTATTGCTTTCCTCCCTCAATAGGAATCCCTTCCAGGACATTGGGCAGCAGACTTTTTTTGATCCTTCCGGGTTCCAGCCAAAGTGTAAGCATGGTATGATCATAATTCCACAATTCGGGATCCAGCTTTAGGAAGATGTGACTGAGTGTATCTCCTTTTTCATCCAGCAAACTCACATAATTCGAAGAATGCCATTCACTCATTGGTTCGCTGAACTCCAGGTGGATCTTTAGCAGATTCTCAGGTACGGTATCAACAGAAGGATAAATATGGATCATTGACGGTGCTCCTATGTTTGATCTCCGGGGTATGGAAAATTGATCAATCGTTACACCATCATATTTTATTTCATAGGTAATCTCACTCCTGAATGGAATGGCCGGGATAAATTTGATAGAATGTTGATCCCTTTCAAAATCACCTAACATGGATGTTTCGGCACCCGTAATAGCTATGTTCAGCTTTTCAATGTCTATATCGGATTTCGGAAAGAATGAAAGAGGAATAGAAACCGCAATTGGTTTTCCATTTACGAATTGGACTGATACATCGGTCGGGATTTCCCTATTCCCCGACGGTGTGCATGCATAAAAGTATAGCGCAACAAAAATGGCAAGAACCGTAGTCCCAGCCATTTTGTAATTGATAAAATTAATCGATCCGCTCATCGGGACCCGAATATTATTACTGCCACTTACTAGCCGCCTCCGTTCTTAACGCCAATGCTCCATCTTCTCCTTTTTGAAGTAAAACCACTTTATCGGAGCCAAAAGCATCCAGTTGCTGTACGTCTTTTTGGTCAAATACCTTAAAATCCACCCCTGCAGTACCTTCTACTTTTTCTGTCAATGACCCATCATATCGGTTAAGGTCATCAATATTCACCCGCATCATGGGTCTGGAAGAATTGGCAAACAACAGCGAAGTTTTGTTATTCATTTTCATGGATATAATGTCCAATGGAGTATTTCTATTACCCAATTCAGCTACGGTCCTTCCTTTCACCACATGCTGACCAGCCTTCAGTTCATCCAGGGGAAATAAAACAAGAGGTGTACAGGTATAGCTAGCCACCAGATAAGATCGTCCGCCTATCGTAGCAGTTGTAAATGACTTGATCGGGGCATATGTTTCGTATCGGCCATGGTTGGCGTGGAAAATTTCTAAAGAAGTACTGGCCGCTTCCTTGTTGAATGGAAAGGAAATGCTCCTAAAGGTGGAACTAAACTCTTTGTTTGACAATCCTGAAACCATCACTTTTCCATTGGCATATTCCATATCTGAAATAGCATGAACCCTGATGGGTCTTCCCCTTCGATCAGTGGCGTCTTCTGCGGGTGCATCTGATATCCCGATTTTTGAAAATTCAACGTTATCGAGTCCAACTTTTGATACTTTGCCCTTCACCATTTTTAATAACAATGGGGTGCCATCAGCCAGATGTACAGCAAAATATAACGCTTTGGAGATGGGGTTCACCACCATGTCCTGAATCACAATATCTTCTGGTGTGGTTCCCAGCGACTCAGCAAACAACTTACTGATATCTTTCGCTGTGACATCGTCGGATTGGATATTTGACCTGGTATCATCGGTATTCAGTGCAAATATTGATGCACTCCTGGTATCACCTATAAACAAGATCCCATCGGGTCCAAAAGACAATTTACTCATCGACTCAATGGCAGGACTCCCCTTTTCCAGGTTGTATTTTAGGGAAGTAGATGAAGGCAACACGCTGAAAGCCATGACCACAACAGCCAGGCATAAAATGAGCAGGTAATATAATTTCTTCATAAGATTTGGGTTTATTTTCCTCTCTAGAAAGTTTATAACAGGAGATTTTACAATTATCCCTCTCAATGTAACATATTATTCTGAAGGAAAACTGAAATACTCTGCCCGCAGTAGTGATAACAGGATTCACCTCCAGTGTACAGCTGGATGTTCACTTCTACAAGTCGTAGAACATACAAATCGCCGGATACTATCAGATCTAAATAATTGATACAAAGGAGCAGGGAAACTAAAGGAATGAAATAAGTTGTGGGTTTTGTGTGAGTGTGGCTTAAGAAGTCAGGATGAAGTCTCTTAATAAAGACAATAAATCGTAGACCTCCTGACTACTGATTTCTGATTTCTGATTTCTGATTTCTGATTTCTGATTTCTGATTTCTGACTTCTGTATAAAAAGAAAAAGGTCGCGGCACCCCTACCACGACCAGATTCAAATAAACAACATTAACCCAAAAATGATGGCTG